>ERZ773143.1006-NODE-1006-length-27782-cov-5.796660_pt1 | contig 27782 bp, 24 predicted proteins | sample MGYA00580852_ERZ773143 | MGnify/ENA primary metagenome ERZ773143 (study PRJEB29015, sample SAMEA2737853) | human gut metagenome | biome: human gut; feature: human-associated habitat; material: faeces | place: China | collected 2012 ... | reverse complement strand
ACATTGCAATTTGTCTTGGAAAAGCAACATCATTAGACCTTTTACTACCACTTAAGTCATCTTTATCTATGCTAAAATATTTAGCAATAGTCTCTTTTATGAAATCACTAGAAATTACTTTTTCGCTTTCATATTTGAATTCATTAATAATATTTTCCGCAAGTTCAATTGTAATTGGACTGTGTGTTAAATTGGCTCTAGCAACAATTTTATTAAATACACCTTCTAATTCTCTTATGTTTGAATCAATTTTTGTTGCTATGTCGGATAAAATCGAATCATCAATTATTATACTTTCATCCTGAGCCTTTTTTCTTAAAATTGCCAAACGAGTTTCATAATCTGGACAAGATATATCGGCTAAAAGCCCCCATTCAAATCTAGATTTTAATCTATCTTCCAAAAATTCAATATCTCTTGGAGGCTTATCACTTGAAATAATGATTTGTTTTCTAGCTTCTCTTAAAGTATTAAATGTGTGGAAGAATTCTTCTTGAATTCTTTCTTTACCAGCTATAAATTGGATATCATCAATAAGTAGAACATCTATATTACGATATTTATTTCTAAACATTTCGGTTTTACCATCTCTGATAGCGTTTATAAGTTGATTTGTAAATTTTTCTGATGTAACATATAGAACATTAGATTTTGGATTATTTTCTAAAATTCTGTTACCAATAGCTTGCATTAAGTGAGTTTTACCCAAACCAACACCACCGTATAAAAATAACGGATTGTAAGATTCTCCAGGTTCATTTCCTACTGCTAATGCTGCTGCATGTGCAAATCTGTTGTTATTACCCACAACAAAAGTTTCAAAAGTATATTTTGGATCTATTGTCTGATGGTTAGTTTCAAGTTCGGCATCTGTAACATTCGAATTTTTATCTGCAATAATATTTTGATTTGTGTTTTCCTCTTTTGAAAGATCAATAACAGAAAAAGTCCATTCTTTATTTGTGATAAATCTTAAAGTGTTGAAAATTAGACTATTAAACTTGTTTTCAATAAAATCTTGTTGAAATTCAGAAGTTGCTGTAAAAACAATATGATTATCTTTTATTGAATCAATTCCTAAGGGAGCAAACCATGTATCATAAGAAATTGTTGAAACTTCACCTTTGAGTAATTCTTTTAATTTGCTTAAAAGTTCATCTTTGTCTACGCCCATTTTTTTTTCATCCTTTCTAACAAAACTTATCCACATAGTTATCCACAGTTGTTGATAAGTTTGTAATATTTTAGTAATAAAAGCCAAAAATATACGAACAGAATTTTTACTGAAATACCAATAAAAAACGCGCATTTTTTTGTAATTCATATAATAACAAATAATATAATAAAAAGTCAATAGGGTTGTGGAAAATTTTTTTTAATTGTGGAAAATTTATAAAAAAACTGTGGATAACTTCCTTATATTACAAAAATATTACAAAAAAATGAAAAATAAAAGTTTACATAGTACCAAATTTCTTTTTACACTTTTTTAAAAAAACTCTTGACAAACGCAAACTGTTTACTGTATAATCGATATACTTGCAAATATGTATAAAACTTCCAGAAATGGAATTTAATAAAATTAAGCAGTAGGAGGTGCTAAAGAATGAAAAGAACATTTCAACCAAAAAACAGACAAGAAAAGAAAGAACACGGATTTATGAAAAGAATGAAAACAAGAGCAGGCAGAAACGTTTTAAAAGCAAGAAGAGCTAAAGGTAGAAAAAAATTAAGTGCATAATTTAATTTTTTTCATGCCACTTTTCAAATGCAAGAAGGTATAAAAATGAAAAAAACAAAAATGTTAAAAAAAAATTATGAATTTAAACACGTTTTGTCAAAAGGAAAATATTTTTCAGGAAAAAACATAGATGCTTTTATAAAAGACAATAATAAAGACTGTAATTTACTAGGACTAGCCATAAGTGTAAAAACTGCAAAAGCAGTTAAAAGAAACCACATAAAAAGGCTAATTAGAGAAAATTATAAGATATTAGAACCACAAATAAAAACAGGAAAAAGCATCGTTTTTTTATGGAAAAAGAATGTAGACATAAAATATGCGACATTTGAAAACATAAAAAAGGATATGAATTATATATTTGACAAGGCACAAATTAAAGAAAATACGGAAATATAGAAATGAAAAAAATATTATTAAAAGCAATAAATTTTTATCAAAAGCATATTTCTTTATGGTTAGAAAGTAAAAATATAAATTGCAAATTTTACCCAACATGCTCAGAATATACAAAACAAGCAATAGAAAAGTATGGTGCGGTAAAAGGTACAATTTTAGGAATACATAGAATTTTAAGATGTAATCCTTTCTCAAAAGGTGGATATGATCCGCTAAAATAGTAGGAGGAAAGAGATGTTTCAATTTTTTGCAAACATTTTTGGATATTTATTAAACTTTATTAACAATTTTGTTGGAAATTATGGTTTAGCAATAATTTTATTCACTGTTTTGATAAAAATTATTATGTTACCATTATCAATAAAACAACAAAGGACAATGAAAAAAAGCACAGAACTTAACGAAAAAATTAAAGTTTTGCAATTTAAATATAAAAATGATCCAGAAAAGTTAAATAGAGAAATGATGGATTTATATAAAAAAGAAAATATGAGTCCATTTAGTGGATGTTTAAGTACAATAGCACAATTTATATTATTAATATCAATATTCTATATGGTTAGATGCCCATTAACATACATGGAAAAAATAAATAATGACCAAATAAACACATATGTACAACAACTAAAAGACGGTGGAATTACTGTAAATCAAGCATATTCAGAAATTGATATAATAAGAGAATTAGATTACTTAAAAGAAAAAATGCCAGAAGATGAAGGTTTAAATAAAATTAATTTAAACATGAATTTCTGCGGATTAGACTTAAGTAAAATACCACAACAAAACTTAAATGATTGGACAGTATATATAATACCAGCACTTTATATAATATCAACATTTATATCAATGAAAATTACAACATCAATGCAAAAGAAGAGCAAGAAGAATGATGGAGTGATTGATATTACTGAAAAAGAGGAAAAAGACAGTAAAGAAGAAGAGAAAAACGAAATGGAAGATATGATGGAACAATCAAACAAAATGATGTCTTGGATGATGCCAATAATGTCTGTTTCAATATCTCTTGTAGCACCATTAGGGCTAGCGTTGTATTGGTTAGTAAATAACATTTTAATGATTGGCGAAAGATTAGTTTTAAACAAAATTATAAAAGATTAAAAATATTTGCCGGAAGAAGGGGAAATGTTAGAATGAGTAAAAGTATTGTAGCTGAAGGAAAAACAACAAATGAGGCCATAGAAAAAGGTTTAAAAGAATTAAAAGTTACTAAAAATATGGTTGATATTAAAGTTTTAGAAAGTGGGGAAAAACGCAGTTTTTTCAGTATTTTAGCACCAAGAGTTGTTAAAGTACAATTAACAGTAAAAGAAAATGAAAAACATGAAAATGTAAAAAAAGATAGAAAAGAAATAGAATTATCTATTGAAGAACAAGAAAAAGCAGAAAAAAATGTAGAAAAATTCTTAAAAGAATTTTTAGAAAAAACTCAAAAAGATGCTAAATATAGCATAGAAAAGACATCATCAGGACTAAAAGTAAACATAAATAATGAAAATTTAGGATTTTTAATAGGATACAGAGGAGAAACATTATATGCTTTCCAAACTATCTTATCTACAATAGCAAGCAAGGGAACAGAAAGCAGAGTAAGAGTTGTTTTAGACATAGAAGGATATAAAGCAAAAAGAGAAAAAGCATTAGAAGATTTGGCAGAAAAACTTGAAAAAACAGTTATAAAAACTAAAAAATCTGTTACTTTAGAGCCAATGCAAGCCTATGAAAGAAAGATAATTCATGCAAAACTACAAAATAGCGACAAAGTAGAGACTAGAAGTATAGGAGAAGAACCTAGAAGAAGAGTAGTTATATCTTTAAAAAGAAATTAAATATATAAAATCGGAGGTCAAAGGTCAGATTTTACTTGTATAAAGTAATTCTATCTTTGGCTTCTTTTTTGTTGAAAAAGGAGGTAAAAAATAATGGATGTAATCGCTTCAATATCTACGGCTCCGCGGAATTGGTGGAATTGGAATAGTACGTATGAGTGGGGAAAAATGCTTTGACGTACTAAATAAAATCTTTAAACCTAAAAAGCAAGAAAGCGTAGAAAATATTAAAGGATATACAATAAAATATGGTCATATTGTAGAAAATGAAGAAATAATAGACGAAGTTTTAGTATCATATTTCAAGGCTCCAAGAAGTTACACAACAGAAAATATGTGCGAAATAAACACACATGGTGGAAATATAGTAATAAGAAAAATATTAGATTTATGTTTAAAAAATGGCGCAAATCTAGCCGAGCCAGGGGAATTTACAAAAAGAGCATTTTTAAATGGAAGAATTGATTTATTACAAGCAGAGTCTGTTATAGATGTAATAAATGCAAAATCAGAAAAAGAAGTAAAAACGGGAATAAAGCAATTAGATGGTGTTTTATCCAGAAAAATAAAGGAAATAAAACAAGAAATTTTAGATGTTATGGTTAATGTGGATGTTAGCATAGATTATCCAGAATATGATGTTGAAGATGTTACAAATAGCCAAATATCAAGCATGCTAGACAGTGTACAAAATAAATTGGAAATACTTGAAAAAAGTTTTGACAACGGAAAATTGATTAAGGAAGGAATAAAAACTGCAATAATTGGAAAGCCAAACGCAGGAAAATCATCACTATTAAATGCAATACTAAAGGAAGATAGAGCGATTGTTACGGAATATGAAGGTACAACAAGAGACACAATAGAGGAATTTGTTAATATAGAGGGTGTTCCTCTAAAATTAATAGACACTGCAGGCATAAGGGATGCTAAAGACGAAGTTGAAAAAATAGGAATAAAGAAGTCTAAGGAAATTGCAAATGATGCAGATTTAGTTATTGCAATATTTGATAGTTCTAAGGAATTAACTGTAGAGGATGAAGAAATTTTAAATATTATAAAAAATAAAAAATCAATAATTTTGTTAAATAAAGCAGATTTGAATAGTGTTTTGACTGAAAATGATGCTAAATTTAAAGAAATTACTGAAAATGTTATAAAAATTTCTGCATTAAATGGAGTTGGATTAGAAAAATTGTACAATTTAATATCTAAAATGTTTAGTTTGGAAGAAATAAATGTAGATAATGATGTTATAGTTACAAATTTAAGACATAAAAATTTAATTTCAAAAGCAATCGAAAATGTTAAAAAAGCAAAAAATACTGTTCAAGAAAATATGCCAATTGATATAATTGCAATTTTTATAAAAGATATTTTGGAAGATTTAGGAAATATAACAGGAGAAGTTGTAACTGATGATATAATAAATGAAATTTTTTCTAAATTCTGTTTAGGAAAATAACACCATAAAATCATCATGAGAATCCAAAATAAACCAAATTAATACAAAAACCAGTATAATTTTATAGATAAGATACTAAAATTGAAATAAAACGAAAATAAGAGGAAGTTTTTGAAAAATAATATAAAAAATTTAAAAATTAAAATAGCTAATACAATAAACAGAAAATGTATACAAATTGTGGAAAGAAAATCAAAATAAAAGAACAATTGTGGAAAAAATTAAGAAACATTACAAAAAAATAGGCGAACAAATATTGCAGTATACATAAAATATTTTGGTTAACCTATAGGATAAGCACTGTATCGTAAAATTAAATTGAAACACGCTATCCTACGGAAATTGAGATGTTCGACAAAATTCGACAAAACATAACTTGCACTAATTGGTTAAATTGGTTTAGAATATAAAAAAAACAGCGTTTTCTGTTTCTTGTGGAAAGGAAAAAATATGAGTTATTATGCAGGAGACTACGATGTAGCAGTTATTGGAGCAGGACATGCAGGATGTGAAGCAGGACTTGCATCAGCAAGATTAGGAATGAAAACATTAGTATTTTCTATCAGCCTAGAAGCAGTAGCAAACATGCCATGTAATCCACACATAGGAGGAAGTTCAAAAGGCCATCTAGTTAGAGAAATTGACGCACTAGGTGGAGAAATGGGAAAAAATATTGACAAAACAATGATTCAAATAAAAATGTTAAATACATCAAAAGGACCAGCGGTTCATTCTTTAAGAGCACAAGCGGACAGAAAAAAATATCATGCAGAAATGAAACATACTTTAGAAAAACAAGAAAACTTATTCTTAAAACAGGGAGAAATTGTGGATATTAAAGTAGAAAATGGCAAGGTAGTGGGGATAGAAACAGCAGTTGGCGCAATATATGGAGTAAAAGCAGTTATAGTTGCTACAGGAACGTATCTTAAAGGAAAAATATTTATGGGAGAATTTTCACAAGAAAGTGGACCTGATGGAGTTGCTGCCGCGAATAAGTTATCAGAATCATTAAAACGTATAGGTGTTGATTTAGTAAGGTTTAAAACGGGGACACCTGCAAGAATAAATAAAAGAAGTATTGATTTCAGTAAAATGGAAGTCCAAAAAGGAGATGAAAATATTGTACCATTCTCTTTTGAAGACGAAATAAAAGACTTAAAGCAAGTAGATTGCTATCTAACCTATACAAATGAGAAAACGCACCAAATAATAAGAGATAATTTGCATAGGTCACCATTATATGGCGGAGAAATAAAGGGAACAGGGCCTAGATATTGCCCATCTATAGAAGATAAAGTTGTTAGATTTAGTGATAAGCCTAGACATCAGGCATTTGTTGAACCAGTTGGAATGGATACAGATGAAATGTATATACAAGGTTTAAGTTCTTCTTTACCAGAAGATGTACAAATTGCTTTATATCACACAATACCAGGACTTGAAAATGCCGAATTTACAAGGTCTGCATATGCTATAGAATATGATTGTATAGACCCATCAAACTTAAAACTATCACTAGAGTATAAAGGAATAGACGGTCTATTTATGGCAGGTCAAACAAATGGAACTTCTGGATATGAAGAGGCTGCATGCCAAGGATTAATTGCAGGAATAAATGCAGCACAAAAAATAAAAGGAAAAGAACCTGTGATTTTAGACAGAACTCAAGGATATATCGGTGTTTTAATTGATGATATCGTTACTAAAGGAACAAACGAACCATACAGAATGATGACTTCTAGGGCCGAATATAGACTACTTTTAAGACAAGACAATGCAGATTTAAGATTAACAGAAATTGGACATGATGTTGGCTTGATTTCTGAGGAAAGATATCAAAAATTCTTAACAAAAAAAGCAAATATTGAAAAAGAAATTGTAAGATTGAAAAATACTATTGTTAAACCAACTCAAGAAGTGAACGAATTGTTGATAAACTGTGGAACATCACCTCTTACAACAGGTACAAAGATGAATGAACTTTTAAAAAGAACAGAACTTAATTATGATAAATTGGCTTCAATTGACCCAGAAAGACCAGAATTAACTTTACAAGAGAAAGAAGAAGTTGAAATTCAAGTTAAATATGAGGGATATATTAAAATGCAAGAAGAGCAAGTAGAAAAATTCAAAAAAATGGAGACTAAGTTATTGCCTGAGGATATTGATTATAGTTCAATTAATGGCTTATGTTTAGAAGCAAGACAAAAACTTGATAAACTTAGACCACGCTCAATTGGGCAAGCATCAAGGATTTCAGGAGTTTCTCCAGCTGATATATCTGTACTTTTAATATATTTACAAGTAAATAAAAAAGCTAATAAATAGGAACTGAAAGAATTATAATAGAATATTTACTAATATGAAATTATTAAAATAAATATTTTAAAGGAGATAGTATGAATATAGAAGAATTTAAAGAAATAATGATATCATATGGTTCAAAAATAGAAATAAATTTTACCGAGGAACAAATAAATAAATTTTATAAATATATGAATCTATTATTAGAATGGAATGAAAAAATTAATTTAACGGCAATAACAGATCCAAAAGAAGTAATTTTAAAACATTTTATAGATTCGCTAACAATAAATAAATATTTAAAACAGAATTCAACACTTGCAGATGTTGGTACAGGAGCAGGTTTCCCGGGAATTCCATTAAAAATAGTAAGACCTGATTTAAAAATTACATTAGTTGATTCACTAAATAAAAGAATTAATTTTTTAAATATTGTTATAGATGAATTGGAACTAAAAAATATAACTGCTGTTCATAGTAGAATTGAGAATTTTGGAAAAAATAAACAGTATAGGGAAATGTTTGATTATGTTACGGCAAGAGCGGTTGCAAATTTAGCGGTTCTTTCTGAGTATTTGCTTCCAATTATAAAAGTTGGAGGACAGGCTATTGGTATGAAAGGTAGTAATGTTAAAGAGGAACTTGTTGATGGAAAAAATGCGATAGGTGTTTTGGGCGGAAAGTTAAGTTGCGTTGATGAGTTTGCTTTGCCTGATTCTGATATTTTTAGAAATGTTGTTATAATTGATAAAATTAAGAATACTCCTGGAAAGTTTCCTAGGAAAGCAGGGGTTCCTTCTAAAGAACCAATTAAATAAAAAATAAAACCATTATATTTTTATAGTGGTTTTTTTTTGTATTAATTGTAAAAAAATACAAAAAAATATGAAAAAATTAACAAAAATATTGACTTTTAATCAAAAATTGTATAAGATAAATATAGCAGAAAAACAAAGTAACAAGTAAATATTTACATAAAAGAAACGGGGGCAAAAAAAGTGGGAAAAATAATATCAGTAGCAAACCAAAAAGGCGGAGTAGGAAAGACAACAACAACAATAAACTTAAGCACAATGCTAGCAAAAAAAGGAAAAAAAGTATTACTAATAGACGCTGATCCTCAAGGGAATGCAACAAGTGGAGTAGGAGCAGAAAAAGAAGTAGAATACTCAACATATGACATATTGGTATCAGACGTTGACATGGCACAAACAGTAGAAAAAACAATGATAAAAAATCTATTAGTATGTCCATCAAACATAAACTTAGCAGGAGCAGAAGTGGAACTAGTATCGATGATGTCAAGAGAACAAAGACTAAAAGAAAAATTAGATGAAGTAAAAGACAAATTTGACTACATATTAATAGATTGCCCACCATCATTAGGACTAATAACATTAAATGCATTCACGGCTTCAGACAGTGTTTTAATACCTGTACAATGCGAATACTATGCGCTAGAAGGACTTGGACAACTACTAAATACAATAAACTTAGTAAAAAAGCACCTTAACAAAACACTAGAAATAGAAGGAGCACTTCTAACAATGTATGATGCAAGAACAAATCTATCAAACCAGGTAGTAAAGGAAGTAAAAAAATACTTTGGAGATAAAGTTTACAAAACTGTTATACCTAGAAATGTAAGATTAAGCGAAGCACCAAGTTACGGAATGCCTATAACAGAATATGACCCAAAATCTAAGGGAGCAAAGACATACGAAAAATTTACAAAAGAATTTTTAAAAATAAATAATGGATAAAATAAGAGAGGAAAGTGATAAAAATGCCTAAAATGACTGGATTAGGAAAAGGGTTGGACGCTTTATTTGGACCAACACCAGAAGAAGAAAAATTAAAAGATGATGACGTACTTAAAAATCTAAAAATAACAGAAGTAGAGCCAAACAGAGAACAACCAAGAAAAAACTTTAATCAAGAAGCATTAGAAGAACTAGCAGAATCAATAAAAGAATATGGATTAATACAACCAATAGTTGTAACAGAAAAAGATGGATATTACTGTATAATTGCTGGTGAAAGAAGATGGAGAGCGTGTAAACTTGCAGGTTTAGAGGAAATACCAGCAATAGTAAGAGAAGATGATGAAAGAAAAAATAAAGAAATAGCACTAATAGAAAATATTCAAAGAGAGGACTTAAATCCATTTGAAAAGGCACTTGGAATAAAAAATTTAATGGAATCATATAACCTTACACAAGAAGAAGTTGCAAAAAAATTAGGCAAAGGAAGAAGTACAATAGCAAATTCAATAAGAGTTCTAAACTTAGAACCACGTGTATTAGAACTAGCAAAACAAGGTAAAATATCAGAAGCACACTGTAAATTATTACTTGCAATAACAGATCCAGAAAAACAATATTTAACAGCAATAGACATCATAGAAAGAGGAACAACAACAAGAGAACTAGAACAAACAAACAAAGAAATAAACAAAAAACAAATATCAAAAGAAGAATTGAAAAAAATAAATATCTTATATAAAGATATAGAAAATACTTTCCAAGGATTTTTTGGAACAAAAGTAAAAATGGCTCCAGGAAAGAAAAGAGGAAAAATAATAATAGAATATGCATCAAATGACGACTTAGAAAGAATTTTGAATATTATAAAATAGAAAGGTTGATTAAATGCAGGAAATAACTGAAATTTTAAAAACAGATAATTATTTGTTGATTTTAAGTATAATAGTTTTAATATTATTTATTGGAGTAATAGTATTATTAATAAATAATGTTAATATGTCAAGAAAATATAGAAACTTTATGAAAAAATTAGGAAATGGCAAGGATCTAGAAGAAGATTTAAGCAATTATATGTATAGAGTTGACAGAGTTGAAAAACAAAATGGTCAAATAATGGAATTTTGTAAAAGCCTAGATAATGATTTATCAAAGTGTATACAAAAAGTTGGTGTTGTTAGATATAGTGCTTTTAAAGATACAGGAAGTGATTTGAGTTTTGCAGTTGCTTTATTAGATGAACAAAATTCAGGTGTTGTATTTAATGGCATTTATTCTAGAGAAATGTCTAATATTTATGCTAAACCAGTCGAAAAAGGTAATTCTTCTTATACATTGTCTGCAGAAGAAGCAGAGGCTATTAGAAGGGCAATTAGTTCGAATAATGTATATAGGGAGAAATAAGAAATAAATGAAAGAAAATTTAATAAAAGTAAAAAAATTTGTAGAAAAACATGATGAAATTTTTGTAACAATTTTAATTTTTATTATGTCTTTAGGGTACTCATTGTATATAAAAACATTGGCCGGAGATGAACTTTGGAATTTTCAAAATGTATACAAAATTTATAATGGTTACAAAATATATGTAGATGCAAATGTTATAACCACTCCTATATTTCATTTTATAGGAGCTTTAGTTTTTAAAATATTTGGAGCAAACTTTTTTGTTTTTAGAATGTATGGTTTAGTAATATATACTATATTTTTTGTTGGAATATATAAATTATTTAAATGTTTAAAAACAGACAAGAAAAATGCATTTTTTTTATTAATTATATTTTTTGCTTTACAATATGACCTTGTTATATTATCTGCAAATTATAATTCATTTGCAATTATGCTTTTGGTTTTTGCAGTATTGGTAGTAATAAATAGAGAAAATATAAAACATTATGTATTAATTGAATCAATATTAATAACATTAATATTTTTAACAAAACAAAATATTGGAGTATTTTATTTAATAGGTTTAATATTATATACAATTTTAAATAAAAAAGAATTAAAAAATACAATAAAAATTATAGGAATTACTGGAATTTTTGGAATATTATTTGTGTTGATATTATATTTTAATAATCTTTTAGAAGGATTTATAAGTTATGCAATACTTGGAATTAAGGAATTTGATAAAGAAAATAAATCTGTGGATTTATTTATGATTTTTGCAATAATTGTGACTACTTTAAATGGATTATTGTTAATATCTATTAATTCAAATGATAAATTTAAGAAGAAGGAAGAAAGAAAAAATATTAATAATATTGCATGTTTTGCATATCCCTTGCTGGGAATGACATATCCTATCTTTAATATTTCGCACATAAAATTTGCTTTATCGATACAATATGTTTTATTATTTTTTATTTTATATTTATTAGTCAAAGGAAGCAAAATAGAAAAAAATAAAATAAAAAAATATATAATTTTTATATTGGAAATTTTTATAATAGGATATTATTCAATAAGTTCGATTATATATACAATAAAATATTTTAGAATAATTTTAAATGATGAATATAACTACAATGAACCATATTTTGGGACAATATTTAATGATGAAACAAAAGAAAAAATTAAAGATATAACTGGATACATGCAAAGTTGTGACAACGAAGTTGTTTACATATCTACAGATGCAGGGTTATATATGATACCATTAAAACAGAACAATAAAGAATTTGATATGTTACTATTAGGAAATCTTGGAAAAGATGGAGAAAAACGGTGTTATAGAAAAATTAAAAGAATTTAAAGGCAAGAAAATAATATTAATGAATAAAGAAAAAAATAGTTGGCAGGAATCAGATAAAATAATTGAATTTGTAAAAAATAATTTTACAAAAATAGGCGAAATAGAAGATATTCTAATATATGAATAAAAATAAAAAAGAATAAAAAGCAAATTAGGCTTATTTATTCTTTTTTTCTATTACACACATATTTTTCAATGCAATCAAAATACATAGCATAATAAATCATTTATAAAACTAAGTTAAATCGTATCTAAGTAGCCTGATTGGACTAGAAATTATTATAATGTGAGAAATTTTTTCGAAAATTTTTTTGTTAATATTTAAAAATCTATTGACAAATAATTTTTTTAATGGTAATATAAATACTGTCTTTAGGCGATTTTAAAATATTTGCTTAAATATGGAGAGGTGGTCGAGTTGGTTTATGGCACCAGTCTTGAAAATTGGCGTAGGTTAATAGCCTACCGTGGGTTCGAATCCCACCCTCTCCGCCAAATAAATTGAAGATATAAGACCATAAATTTATAATTTTATAGATTTAAGATTTTATATCTTTATTTTTATATATGGAGATGTACCCAAGTGGTGAAGGGGACTGTTTGCTAAACAGTTAGGTCCCGAAAGGGGCGCGGAGGTTCGAACCCTCTCATCTCCGCCAAAGTACTAGCAAATATGCTAGTATTTTTTTGTATCAAAATATAAATAAATTTAGTAAAAAATATTGACTAAAACTGGGAAAATGTAATAAAATTAACAAAATACTAAAAAAAAGTTGAAAAAACTAAAATTATAAGGTATAATTAATATAGTACGTATGAAAGTTGGTGATTACATGAAGATAAAATCAAATATATTTATAATAATAATATCAATTTTTATGTTTATAAATATATTTAATGTAAAAGCATATGCTTCTTATGAATTGATACCAGGTGCAGGAGGTACAGTGAAAAAGGATACTTCAACCTCAACTGCTACAACAATTAATCCAGATAATTATATTCCAACAGCTAATACTGATACAACATTAGCTTTTCAAAAAGCAGGAGTTGTGTTAGGTGCAATTAGAAATATAAGTGCAGTTGTTTCAGTAATAGTGCTAATGGTAATAGGAGTTAAATATATGATTGGAAGTGTAGATGAAAAAGCAAATTATAAACAGACTATGATACCTTATATTATAGGATGTATAATGGCAGTAGCAGGAACAACATTAGTTACATTTATTTATAATGCAGTAACTAAGTGATAAAGTAGGTGATTGAAATGAAGAAAAAAATATTTATAATTTTTGTAATTATTCTTATAAATATATTAATTTGTAATTTTAATGTAGTAAAGGCCGATAGTGGATTAACATCTGTAATAACAGGTGGAGACGATTTTATAAATGCAGGTAAAGGCGATAATACAACATCAATAGATTATGGAAAATTACAAAATACGTCAAATGAAATTTATAATATATTATTAACGTGTGCTGTAATTGTAGCTGTTATTATATCAGCAATTTTAGGAATAAAGTTTATGCTAGGCTCAATGGAAGAAAAAGCACAGATAAAAGAAGCATTAATTCCTTTTGTTATAGGATGTATAGTTGCATTCGGAGCATTTGGAATTTGGAAAATTTTTATAACAATTGGAAATAATTTATAAATTAGTTATTAATGTTTACTTAGAATACTAAGTATATTATAATAAATAAAAAATAAAAAAGGGAGGAAATAAAAATGAAAAAAACAGTAAAAGTACTTACAGTATTATTACTTGCTATTATTTTAATTACATTTGCAACAAATGTATTAGCAGCAGATGGTCCAATAAAACCAAGTGATATAAATGCAAGTTATGGAGATGCAGGTGACTTAACAACTAAAGCTGGACAAATAATGGGTATGATTAGAAATATAGCAGCAATAGCAGCAGTTATTATAATAATGATATTAGGTGTTAAATACATGCTAGGAAGTGTTGAAGAAAAAGCAGATTATAAAAAATCATTTATACCATTAATAATTGGTATCATATTAGTAGTAGCAGCAGCATCAATAGCAACATTCATATTTAATATGGCTGAATAGTAAAAATTTTATTAAGGGATAATTCTAATAAGAATTATTCTTTTTTTTCTTTAAAAACGTAAATATGTATTTCCCTAAATAAAAGTTAAAAAAATTTTAAAAATTGATATTACAAAAATGTTACAAATCTATTAAATTTCCACTTTTTTTGCCAAAAACTATACAATTATCCACAACTTTATGCTATAATATATATTGTATAATTATAAAATTTGAATACGGAGGAAAAAATATGCGAACCTATGAAATACCAAGAGATTATAAAGGTGAAGGAAGAATATTATATATATTCTCAACGAAAGGATTAATATTCACATGTGCAGGAGCAGGTATTGGATTAATATTTTATTTTATTCTAAAAATGTTAGGATTTGCAACCGTGGGAATTATTATCACATTAATATTTGCAGCAATAGGTTTTGCAATAGGAACACTTAAAGTGCCGGAAGCAAATGGCTTAGAAATAACAAAAAAAACTGGTGGAGAAAACATTGATGATGTTATTATAAGGTGGATAAAGTTTAAAAAGAACGGTAATAAAATATATGTATATAAACCGGAGGAGGAAACGAAAGATGGACAATAATCAATTAATAAATTTATTAACTATTTTACTTGGAATTATGTTAAGCATACTTTTCATACTTTGTATTGTTTTTTTAGTATTGAAATTTAAGAGCAAAAAGCCAAAAGAAAAAAAAGTTGAAAATCAAAGTACCACAAAGACAAAATCAGTAGTTCCTCAAAATTATACAAAGGAATCTATTTTTAAATTTATGGAATTTGATAAAATCGATGACAATATGATAATTCAAAAAGATGGAAAAAGATTTTTAATGGTAATTGAATGTCAAGGTATTAACTATGATTTAATGTCTGGATTAGAAAAAAATAGTGTTGAACAAGGATTTTTACAATTCTTAAATACTTTGAGATATCCAATTCAGATATATGTTCAAACAAGAACTGTAAATTTAGGAAGTAGTATAAATACATATAAAGAAAGAGTAGATGAAATTTCTAAGCAATATGCAGCAAAACAAATGGAATATAATCAAAAAGCACGTTCTGGACAATATTCAGAAAAAGAATTAAGTAAAGAAAAATATGAACTGATAAGACAAAAAAATTTATATGAATATGGTGTTGATATAATTAATAATACTGAAAGATTAAGTTTGAACAAAAATATTTTAAGCAAACATTATTATATAATTATTCCATATTATCCAGAAGAAGCTTCTAATGGAGCATATAGTAAAGATGAAATTTCAAATTTATCTTTTTCAGAATTATATACAAAAGCACAAGCAATTATCAATTCGTTAGCTGTTTGTGGAATAAATAGTAAAATATTAGATTCTACTGAATTAGCAGAATTATTATATGTTGCTTATAATAGAGATGAATCTGAGACATTTAATTTAAGAAAAGCTTTAAATGCTGGTTATGAAGATTTATATTCAACAGCACCAGATGTTTTAGATAAGAGAATGAAAGAACTAGATTTAAAAATAGAGCAAGATGCAATAAAGAAAGCAAATGAAGCTATTTATGATGTAGTAGAAGAAAATGAAAAACAAAGAAGAGCAAAACGTAAAGAAGAAGAATTAAATAAATTAATTGATCAAATGGCAAAAGCATTAATAGAAGAAAACAAAAGATCAATAGGACAAGATGTGGCAGAAGAAGCAATAGAAAAAATTGATAAAGATAGTAAGAAAAAAGAAACAAAAGAAGAAAAAGGAGGAGATAAAGATGGCGAAAAAACAAAGACAACAAGAAGAAAGTCTACAAGAACAGTTTAGAGAATATCGTGAAGAAGATGTTGCAATTTTAAAAAAGAAGTCAATCAAAGAATTGATTGCACCTTCTGGAATTGATGCTTCTAATATAGATCATTTGGAAATTATTTCTAATGTAAAAAGATATGCACGTAGCTTTTTTGTATCATCTCTTCCAAGAATGTGTACTTTCCCTGAATTGTTTAGAGATATGTATATGTTTGGAGATACAAATACATCAATATACATTAACCCAGTTAAAGAGGATAAATCACAAAATGATTTAAATAGAGTAATAAACGAATTAGAGACTGAAAGAATTGTAGCAGCAGATAAAGGAAATATAAATAGAGAGAGTACAATTTCTCAAAAAAGAATGGAAGCAGAACAACTAAGAGATGAAATAGCAGCTGGATTTAATAAATTATATGAGGCTTCAATCATTTCTACTGTTTTTGCATACAGTTTAGAAGATTTGGATAGATATTCTAAATTATTATCATCAGAAATGGCTAAAACATTGGTTGGAGTGAAAACTGCATGGGGAATGCAAGAGGAAGCTTTTAAATCAAATTTACCATTTATGGATGATAAAATACATAGAACACATACTTTTGATAGAAATTCAATGGGAACAGTATTTCCATTTACAACTTCTGAGGTAGGACATCCAACAGGTGTTCCATTAGGATTTAATAAACAAACAGGTACGCCAATATTATTTGATAATTTCCATTCATCACTTACAAATTATAATATGGTTATATTTGCTAAGTCTGGTGCTGGTAAATCTGTAACAATGAAAACATTAATATCAAGATCATCTGTTTTAATGGGTATAGAAAGCTTAGCATTAGATGCAGAAGGTGAATATACGATTGTTGCTGAAAGTTTGGGTGGTATAAATGTTGTTATAAGTCCAACTTCACAGACGATAATTAATTTATTTGATGTTGAAACAGAAATTGTAAAAGATGAAATAACAGGAAAAGAAAGAGTTACTTTAAACATAGAAAATAAGGTGGAGGATGTTACGCAAGCTTTACTTACTATGGCAAGAGGAAGTACTCGTTCAGATGAGGTAAATGAGTTGACAAAACAGATAATTGCAGAATCTGTTGCGGAGGAATATGCAGCTTTGGGAATTAATAGTAATCCTGATAGTTTGTATAAGACTTCTGGTGGAATTATGCAAGGTAATATTTTTTCAAAAGAGAAAAAAGATATGCCTACTATTGGTTCTTGGTATAGAAGAATTCAAGGTAAGGCTAGGGAAAATACTAATGTGGATTATCAATATCATTACAGTTATTTATTAAAGGTTATGAAACAATACATAAGAGAATATGATGGTCAAATGGCTTATTTTGATGGACAATCAACTTTTGAGTTGTTAGATGGTGCACCATTTATAAATTTGGATATTTCTCAATTGGAAGAAAGATTTGCAAGACCTCTTGCACAACAAATTTTACTTTCTTGGATTTGGGAAAAATTCGTTAAGAAAAACAGTGAAGATAGAAAAAAAGCTACACAAAAGAGAGTTTTAGTTGATGAGGCTTGGATGTTATTACCATATCCAGAGGCTGTTGATTTCTTAAATAAGATGGCAAGACGTGCAAGAAAGAGAAATGTTTCTTTGGCTATTGTTTCTCAAAGATTCCAAGATTTTTATGAGAAACCAGAGGCTCAGGCGGTTCTTACTTCTTCTGATACTAAACTATTTTTAGCACAAGATAAATCTGAAATACAATACTTGAAAGAGGTGTTTAAACTTTCAGAAGGTGAGGCTAACTTTTTAGTTACTTGCCAAAAGGGTGAGGGATTATTAAAAGTTGGTGCAGATTCGGCTATTTTGAAGATTATGCCGACTAAAAAAGAGTTTGAGTTTGTTGAGACAAACTTGAATCAGATTGCAAAAAGAAATAATGCGTAAAGTATGTCAGGAGGTTTAAACTTTATGAAGATTTTTCAAAATAAAAATTTGTTTAAAAAGTTGATGATTATATTTTTGGTAATTACAATTTTTAGCTTTTGTATGCCAAAGGCTGTTAGGGCGGATAATGGTATAGGAGGGAAATTGCTTAATCCAATAATGTCATTTTTTGTAGCTCTTGGAGATGGAACTATGACTTTAATACAAAAAATGGTTTTACAAATAGATGAATCATTAATTCCAATTTATGATTCATCAGGATTTCTGAGTAAGATAATAGTTATTATTGCTACTATTGTTGTTGTTTCTGTTATAATTGCAGCGGTTGTTATAAGTGCACCAACAGGTGTAGCATTAGCTATTACTATTGCAAAATCTGCGGCAACAATTATTACAATAGGAACTGTGGCAACAATAACATTTCCTGTTACAACAACAATTGTTGAAGGTATGTTACCTAATAATTTTCAATTACCTATTTTTGTAGTAACGCCACAAGAAATATTTGCAAATAAAATCCCATTATTGGATGTAGATTTTTTTAATCCTAATGATGAAATAAGCAAAGAAATAAAGACTGATTATGCAGATGAAGAAGTAGTTGGATCAGTAGAAGGTTTTTCTAATTTAGCGACATTATTAACAGATAATGGAATAAAGAAAACAATAAATGCAACAGAATTTGATTCTAATTACACAGGAAAAGAGGCAAATACAGTTAGTTTTATAGAAAATGATGTGACTTATAAAATAACAAAAGAACAAAAATCGGTAGCAGGAGAAGCTGCGGGGGCAACTCCAATAGATGTATTTACAGTATATAAAAAAGGAAAAATAACTTATACAGAAGAGAATCATTCATCTATTGCATATCAATTACAATCAACAGTTGCTAATTGGTACAGAATTTTAAGAGATATATCATTAGTAACTTTATTATCAGTATTAGTTTATATAGGAATAAGAATAATAATATCAAGTACATCAAATGATAAAGCAAAATATAAACAAATGTTGTGGGATTGGGTGGTTGCTATATGTTTATTATTCTCAATGCAATATATAATGTCTTTTTCAAATTTTGCTGTAAAAAAAGTAATAGACATAGTAGATACAACTAAAGTTGATGCTGATCAAGAGACAAATGTTACAGAGCCAGAAGCTTTTGTAATTGAAGATGTTAAAAAAGCAAAAAAGGCATATGAAGTTCTTGTAGGTGATGAAAATACAGAAGAAAATCAATATGCAAATTATTTTTTAAATTCAAGTAACCAAAAAGCATCAAGTAAAAATGACGTTGCCAAACTAGCTTGGCCGGCAGAAAATTTTATGCAACAAGCAAGAATTAGATTGCAGTTATTGGAAGATGATAATGATACATATGTTGCAATTGGATGGAAATTAATATATGTTGTATTAGTAATTTATACAGTAATATTTGTTTTTACATATGTGAAAAGGGTTGTGTATATGGCGTTCTTAACAATTATAGCTCCATTAGTAGCTTTGACATACCCAATAGATAAAATGAATGATGGAAAAGCACAGGCTTTTGATGCATGGTTCAAAGAATATATATTTAACTTGTTGATACAACCAATGCATTTGATATTATATACAATATTAATAGGATCTGCTATGAATTTTGCTAGTAAAAATATAATATATGTTGTTGTTGCATTAGGATTTATGACACCAGCAGAAAAGTTGTTGCGTAGATTCTTTGGATTTGAAAAGGCTCATACACCTGGATTATTAGGAGGACCAGCCGGTGCAGCGATGATGATGACTGGTATGAATAAATTGTTAGGAAAACAAGCTGGGTCAAAATCTTCTGGTTCTTCATCTTCAAGTGGTGGTAGTGATTCAAGTGACTCAAATAGTAGTAAAGGTTTGAGATTTAATAAGGATTTTGATAAAGTTGATAGTATGTTAGGTGGAACATCAGAGAAAAGTGAAGATATGCTTGGTGCAAATAATGTAAAAACTAAAATACCAAAACTTGCACCTAGAAGAGATATTCCAAAAGTACTACAAACAAGAAAAAACACTAATGCTAATAATAATACGCCGACAGCCAGAAAAAATAATAGTAGTTCTACAACCAATGCGTCAAATGTATCTAATAATTTAGGAGATAAGAAAAAAATTAAAAAAGGAATTGCGGACAATTCATTTGTAAGAGGTGCAAGATATTATGCTAATAAGAAATTATCTAAGTTAGGAAAGAAAATTCAAAATTCACATCCACTAAGAACAGGATTAAAATTATATGGAGGCTTGGCTGCGGGCACAGCTGGCGCTATATTAGGAGGAATTGCTGGTGGAGATCCAAATAAAGCATTCCAGTATGGTATAACAGGAGCAGTTAGTGGATACAAAGCAGCAGATGGTGTTTTACCAGAATTCGAAAATGATGAAGATTTAAATGAGGCTATTGATATTGGAAAAGAATCTTATTATGGAGATGAATATGATGATAAGAAACTAGAAGAATATGCTGATAAATTTAAAAACAATTACGATAATCAAGTTAAATTAGAAAGCTTATTAGGAAGTAGAAAATCAGCAAAAGACTTTATTGACAATGAATCTGAATATTATGTAAAAAATGGTATAACAAATATAGACGATATGGTTATTGCAAAAGAAATGATAGATGATGGAACTGTAACTGATAGAGATATGGCTATATCAACAGTTAAATATGCAAAAAGAGTTGGTTCAAAACCAAAAGACATGAAGAAAAAAGACCAAGATGATTGGCGTACAACATTTATTAATGAATTTAATAGAAATGACAGAGTAAAACAAAATCTATTTAATGCAGAAGAAGAGACAGATAAAGTTATGAATAGAATTAATGCATATTATGACAAAAAAAGTAAATAAAAAATTGGAGGACTATAATTATGTATAATTTAATAAGATTTTATAATCAAAATAGGAAAAAAATTATAAAGATTATACTAGTTATAGTCTTTATAATTGGATTAATACAATTATTAGATTTTTTTTCAAAAAGAGAAAATAAAAATGAAGAAGTTAGTAATGAAATAAACAATACAAAGTATAGCAATACAGTGATTTCAGATAAATCAGCAATTTCAGGTTCAAGTGTTTCAGAAAATAAATTGAAAAAAGATACAGATATTATAAATGATTTTTTTAATTACTGTAAAAATGGAAATATTGAATCAGCATATGATTTACTTACTGATGAATGTAAAGAAGAGATGTATACTACTATTGATGAATTTAAAACAATGTATTATGATGTTATTTTTAATGGAGAGAGCAAATCGTATACTATTGAAAACTGGAATGATAATATATATAGTGTTAAAATAACAGGAGACATTTTATCAACTGGAAAATTGAATAGTGATGAAACTAGACAAGATTATGTTACTGTTGTTGAGGAAAAAAATGGATATAAATTAAATATAAATAATTATGTTGGGAGAGAAAATCCAAATAAAGTAACTAAAAAAAATGATGTAGTAGTTACAGTGACACAAATAGATACATATATGGATTATAAAATATATAACTTATATGTAGAGAATAATTCTGAGGATACAATTGTAATGGATTTAAATAGTGATATAAAATCAATATACTTATTAGATAAAAATGATCAGAAATCATATTCTTTTAATAATGATACAGACCAAAATAAATTTGTTGTTAAAAGTAAATTTAAAAATAATATTAAAATGAGATTCAATAATTCTTATAGCTCTACAAGAAAAATGAAAAGTATTGTATTTTCAAAATTTATATCAGATTATGATGAATATAGTAAACTAGAAAATAAGTCTGATTATAGTAATTGGACAGAATTGAAAATACAAATATAAATTAAAGGAAGGAGGTAATATTTTGAAAAAAGCAAAAGAAATGTTTAAGTTTTTTACTGTACCAATAATTATAATTATTATAGTAAGTGTTGCCGTTGCTGTTTCTGTAATATTAGCTCCATCTTTTTGGCTTTTAACAATTGATGATGGACAATGGGAAGATGCTGAACTAGGTAATCCATCAAATTATACTGAAAATGTAAGTCCTGTTGATCAAGGAGGATTGGTAGTAGATAAAAATGCTATAATAAAAGCTGGATTAGAAGGGTTAAAGCTTACAGATGATGAAATTGAAAATATGACAGATGAAGAAATAATAGATAAATTAGAAATAAATAAAAAACTAAAAAAAGACCCCAAAGTAACAAGCTTAGATGATGTTACACAAGCTGAAATATTATGGTGTATTAGTGATGTATATTCGAAATATCTAGATAACCCAGAACAATTAGAAAAATTATTAAATGCTGAAATTATTACTCAATATCCAGATATGGGACAAACTGATGCAGAATTGAATGGTATAATAAAATTTGAAAGACATAAAAATGATGGAACAAGTAAATTTTTAACTTATATAGATTTAGATACATTTTCTTCATATGTTAATTCTAATGATGAAAAAGCCTTAGATTATTTCACGTTAGATGAACAAGGAAATGCAGTTGTTGCATATTTAAATGTAACAACTGAAACTCTAACATTTAATGATAGTGATGTAGAAATTAGTGATTATACAGAGACATTGACAGAAAATAATAAACAAGCAGAGGGAAGTTATAAAAAAGTAACAAAAACAATTCTTACTATTACTATAAATTATAAAAGTGTAGTAGAAAAATATACAATGCCATTTAATTATTTGTGGTCATTATTAGTAATTGGAGAAGATCCTGGTTTTGTATTAGAATTGGCGGATTTAGTTGAAAATAGTGAGATTACAATATCAATTTATGATAATATTACAACCACAAGAGATGAAAATGTATATACATATAAAAAAGAAACAAGAACTGATAAGTATGCAAGATTATTTGTAAGAAATACATATGGACTTACAAGATTTGCAACTCAAAGATATTGGCTTGCAAAAGATTCACCTAATGCTGATGGAAATTATAGTTCAAGATATCCAGCTTCATATAATACTGACCCAACTAACTATATAGTAACACACACTATAATTACAGAAAGAAATGATATTAAATATGATTTAACAAAGGCAGATGTATGGATATACTATTATAGTAAAGAATATGCAATGCCAAAAGGCGAAATACAACCAATAGTTAATACGAATTCAGTTAATCAGGATGATACGGAATATGTTTTAAATAGTAAAACATCAAGAGATTCAAATAGTGATAGCTCTTTGTTAAATGATTCAGAAGCAGTTAGTTTTGCTCAATCTGTGAAGGAATATATTGAAAAAAATGCAACAAAACCAAAAAAAATAATAAATGGTATAAATGGTTCACCACCTATTGAAATTGAGGAAGATGTAGTAGCAGATGTACAAGTTTCTTATGTTAATGTAAAAAATTATGATCATAAAATAAAAAGAGTACAAACTGAAACAATTACTACTAATGAACAAAGATATATTGCTCAAACACCAGTATGTAGGGCTAAGGATAGTAAGAATGCAGATGAAGATAATTTTGTTACAATATTGTGTAAATCAACGCACCAAAAAGCATTAGATTACTTGACAGATGGAACGACAACAGAATGGTTGTGGGATATTTTGGAAGTTAATGCACCAGATATGATAGATTTAACAAAATACTTATTTTATAGAGCAACTGGCCATAATTTTGGTGTTACAAGCTATGATTTTAGTGAATATGAAAAAACAGATTTTATTAGTATAGGAGCAATAGGAGGTAGTTTGTCATTAACAACACCAATTTTAAGTAGAGAAGACTTTATTGCTGCTATGAAAGCATATTCAAATAAAATAAACGGAAAGAAAAAAACTAACTTTGATACTAACTTTTTACCATATGCAGGAGATATTTATGATTGGTCATGTGAATATGGAGTAAATCCGGAACTAGTAGTCATTACAGCGGCAACAGAGCAAAGCTTTTCAGCAGGAGGAGGCTCATACAATTATTGGGGTATTTCTGTTACAAATGGTTCTTCTAAGGGTTCATCTTTTTCTAGTTTAAAGGATGGAATAAGAGGATATGCAGAAGTAATTAAAAGTTATCAAACAGGTTCAAAAGCGGAATTAATAATGGTACGTGCAGCAGAAAGACAAGCGGCAGGAGTTGACCCAACAGGATATGGTACGCCAGATACATTATCTGGTATGCAATCTATATATTCTTTTTTAGGAAGCCATGTTGAAGGAAGTGCAGGAGCAGGAGGATATTATTATATGGATCCTGCACGAGCTGGTGTTACAAAGATATATAAAACTCATGAAGAATTTTTATCATTATGTAAAAATAGTGGAAAGGCAGAACATGCTCAGGGAACTACAACAACAGTATGGGAACAAGGACAATATACGGCTTGGCAGGTTGAACAAAAATTAGATGTATGGAATTATATATTTGGTGATTATGGATCATTATATAATGGAAATTCAGAGATTGTCGAAATTGCAAAAACTAAATTGGGTTGCCCATATGTATACGGTGCAAAGGGACCAAATTCATTTGATTGTTCTGGATTAGTAAATTGGGTATATAAACAAATTGGAATAGAAGTACCTGGATCAACAGCAGGATATAAAACATATATGAATTCTACTAATGAAATTGATTGGTCAGATGCACAGCCAGGAGATATATTAATAATATTTGGAGATGAAAGAGGAAAGAAAGATGGACATGCAGGAATTTATTTAGGAAATGATGAATATATACATGCTCCAAGAACTGGTGATGTTGTAAAAATTTCATCAGGTGCATCAAAAATGTTTAAACATGTATTTAGATTTCAATAAAGGAGATTAAACATGCAAAAAATAAAAAAAATTTTAATTTTATTATTTGTGGCTATAATAGTTTTAATGATAGTTATATATTTATTATTACAAAAACAAGTAAATAAACAAGATAATCAAAATGAAAATACTGCAAATTATGGTGGAGATATATCACCTATTGAATATAACAATGGATTTTCTGAGGTTTCAGATTATACAATATTCTTTTCAATAGAAAATGCAATTGAAAAATATGAAAAAATTTGTAAATTTAATATAGATGCTGATTATTCAGATACAAATATATATATAAATGAAGACGAGTATTTGTTAGAAATCAAAAATGAAGAACAAAGAAAAAAAGCAATATATGATTTATTAGATAAAGATTATATATCAAATAATAAAATAACTATTGAGAATATTAATAAATTTATATTTGATATAGATACTGATACAGTTTTAGTTCCTAAGAGATTAATATATAAGTATGGAACAAATATTAATACATATATATATGAAACATATTTTATAAAGAATCAAAAGGTAGAAAATAAAGCTTTTATAGTTAGAGTAAATAATAAAAATTCAACTTTTTCAATAGAGTTTGTGAATGACGAATTTGAAGATATTTCAGGATTGAAAGTAAATATTAATGATGAATCTATTGAAAATACAGGATATAATAAATTTTCTATAAAGAGTGTTAAAACTGAACAAGTTGCTAAGGAACATTTAGATAATTATAAAGAATTAGTTATGGCTAATCCATCAATAATATATAATGATTATTTGAATGATGAATATAAAGAAACAAGATATGGTTCATTAGAATATTTTGAAAAATATGTTAATGAAAATATAGAAGAAATTAGAAAATGTCAATTAACAAAATATGCAATGGAATCGATTTCAGATAATAAAGAACAATATGTATGTGTAGACCAGTATGGGAATTATTATATATTTGATGAAAGTTCAACAATGCAATATACAGTAAAATTTGATAATTACACAATAACAACAAATAAATTTAAAGAAACATATTCAGAAGCAAATAATGAAAAGAAAGTTCAAATGAATGTAGATAAATTTATACAGATGATTAACAGACATGACTATAAAACATCATATAACTGTATATCAAGTGGATTTAAAAAGAATTACTTAGATACACAAGAAAAATTTGAAGAATATATGAAAAACGTATTTTTCGAATATAATAATTTTGAATTTAGAAATATAGAACAAAAGGGAAGTAATTTATATACAGTTACTTTGAACATTACAGATTTAACAGAAGAAAGTTCAGAAGCAAGAAATGTTACAATAATAATGCAATTAAATGATGATTTGGATTTTGAAATGTCATTTGGAATAGAATAATTAATAGATAAGGGGTTGCAAAGCAACCTCTTTTGATTTATAATGCAATAAAGGAGAGATTGCCTATGATAGAGATAAAAAATATATCTAAAAAATATAAAAAAGAGAAGAAAGTAATAGATAATTTAAATTTAAAAATAAATGATGGAGAAATTTTCGGCTTTTTAGGACCAAATGGAGCAGGAAAAACAACTACAATAAAAATGATGACTGGAATATTAGAAATAGATGAAGGAGACATTTTAATTGATAATAAAAGTATAATAAAAGATCCAATAGAAGCCAAAAAACAAATGGGACTAGTTCCTGATAATCCTGATGTATTTTTAAAATTAAAAGGTATAGAATATTTGAATTTTGTTGCAGATGTATATGATGTTTCAACAAAGGATAGAATAAAAAAAATAGAAGAATTAGCAGAAAAATTTGAAATAATAAATGTATTAAATAATAAAATAGAAAGTTATTCACATGGAATGAGACAAAAATTAATAATTATAGGTACATTATTACATAATCCTAGAAATTGGATATTAGATGAACCTATGACAGGGTTAGATCCTAAATCATCATTTGAATTAAAAAATATTATGAGAGAATATGCAAATAAAAATAATACTGTATTTTTCTCTACACATATTTTAGATGTTGCAGAAAGATTATGCGATAGAATTGGAATAATAGATAAAGGAAAATTATTATTTGTTGGGACATATGAGGATTTGAAAAAAGAATTAAAAGAAAATAAATCTTTGGAAGAATTATTTATGGAGATTGTTGAAAATGAATAAAAAAATAAAAAATATATTTAATTTAACGAAAATATTTTTTAAAAATTCATTTCAAAATCCTTATATAATTGATCCAAAAACAAATAAAATAAATAAAAAATCTATTTTTGTGTGGCTTATTTTAATTGTAATGGCAGGTATATCGTTTTTAAGCTATGAAGTTATAAATGAACTTGTAAAAGTAGGACAGCCAATTTTATTTTTAAATATTTTCTTTTTATTATTTATGATGATTATTATTTTTCAAATAATTTTGGCAAGTACCAATGTATACTTTTTTTCAAAAGATTTAGAAGTATTATTACCATTGCCACTGAAATCAGAAGAATTATTGATTTCAAAATTTAATACAATAGTAGTTAATTTATATTTTTCAGAATTAATATTTGCATTTTTTCCTTTAATTATTTATGGAATCTGTACATATGCTGGAATTATATATTATGTATATTTATTTTTGATATTATTAATTTTTCCAATTTTACCAACATTATTTATTAGTATTATAACAATGTTTTTTATGAAGTTATCTAAATTTATAAAAAATAAAGATGCTTTTCAAATAATAATTACTTTAATTTTTATTTTTATAATGTTTGGAGTAGAATTTAAACTTGGAAGCACAATTATAAATAAATTTGATAATAATTCAAATATAAATACAGACTTAGAAAACAAGAGGTTTTCTATAGATACATCAAATATTAAGAAGAACA
>ERZ773143.1000-NODE-1000-length-27850-cov-5.200180_pt1 | contig 27850 bp, 31 predicted proteins | sample MGYA00580852_ERZ773143 | MGnify/ENA primary metagenome ERZ773143 (study PRJEB29015, sample SAMEA2737853) | human gut metagenome | biome: human gut; feature: human-associated habitat; material: faeces | place: China | collected 2012 ... | reverse complement strand
TCCCCAACAAAAATCTGAACGGAGGAAAAACAATGTTTGATAACAAGAGTGACTACGCTCTGAACAAGAAAAATCAGAACAGCATCGTATACTGTGACAGCACTGGTCATGTAACCCACATCACCAGCGCAGACTTTTCTTCTGAAGAAGAATTTCTATTCTGGAAGTCCTGGTCTGATGCCAACTACAAGGAAACTGACTATGCCGATTCCTACTTTCACCGGCACATAGCGGAACTTGACACCATCGGGGACAGCGCTGGCAGCATTGCTTCTCCCGAAGAAATGCTGCTTTACAAAACGGAGCGTGAAGAACAGGTACAGGAAGCCACCGACCTGGTCCAGATGATTTCGGCATCGCACACGGCGGTGCAGTTCCGAAGATTGTGGCTCCACCATGTTCGCCAGGTAAATGTACGCTCTATCGCAAAAGCCGAAGGTGTCGCCCACCCCAGCGTCGTGGCAAGTATTACATCTGCCCAAAAGAAAATTTTCAAAATTGTGCAGAAACACACTACCAAAAAGAGTTAGAGAATGCCGATAGGTGAAGGGCGTTTTCACTGACCTTCCTGAACCTTGAAAACTGAATAGACAATGGTACAAGCACAAACACCTACGGATGTTCTCAGAAGCAGCGCCGCCATGACAGAGGCTCTTTATTGGGCCTCCGAGCGATCTACGCCGCCTCCAAGCCCGGAATAGCAAGCCTGGGTAAAAAATCTCCACCGGTGACAACGAAACTTGCTCACGCTCTCCCAAGGACTAGGGGGAAGCCCTGCGATATTTGCCAGCCATCGGGCAGCGGTAGGCAACGCCCAAATCAGCAAAATCCGGCTTTCTCAAAAAGTTCTAAAAATGCATCAAAACCCCCGAAACCGTCATGGTTTCGGGGGCTATTTGTGGAGCTAGTGACCTGACTCGAACAGGCGACCTTCTCATTACGAGTGAGATGCACTACCGACTGTGCTACACTAGCATCACAAGCTCGTTCATTATAGCCGCTCTTTGGGAAAAAGTCAAGACTTCGATCAAATATTCAGCTCCTGAATTTTTTTGCGGAGGAGCAGCAGGTCATCAAAGGTTTCGGGGCGCTTGGTGGGGTCACGGAGGAGGGCGGAGGGATGGTACATGGCGGAGTAGAGGACGCCGTCCCGGGCTGTCCAGGTGCCATGATCACGGGTGATGCGGAACTCTGGAGCAATCAGGCGCTGGGCGGCAATGCGGCCCAGGCAGACGATGATCTTCGGCTGCAAAAGCGCAATTTGATTTTCCAAAAAGCCGATGCAGGCGTCCTGCTCCTGGGGCTGGGGGTCCCGGTTGCGGGGCGGGCGGCATTTGACGATATTGGCGATGTAGCATTTCTCCCGGTCCAGGTCGATAATGGAGAGCATATCGTCCAGGAGCTTGCCCGCAGGGCCTACAAAGGGGACGCCCTGCAGGTCCTCCTGCTCCCCCGGGCCCTCGCCCACAAAGAGCAGACGGCTGCTGCGATTGCCCACACCGAAGACCACATTATGGCGAGTCCTGCACAGCTCACAGCGGTCACAGTGCAGGCATTTTTCTTCCAGTTCTTCCCAGGTTTCCATTACTGACTCCTTCTCCGGCTCTTTCTTCTCTTGCGGCGTCTGGTCTGGGCCCGGTAGCGCAGATAGGAATTGATGGCCAGATAGCTGACAACCGGCACCAATATGACAGCACAGACAATCAGCACCACCCCGGAAAGGCTGCTTCTCTCGCCCTGGGTCTGGGGCGCCAGGGCGCTGTAGACCGTCAGGCCCGAATCCGCAGCGGTACGCACCGGCTGCTGCGCCAGCAGCTGGGCCTCCGTCAGGCAGGAATTGCTGTACCAGAGCTCTACCGTACCGATGACGGAATCCTTTTCGATGGGGGCTGACAGGCCGCCGTCCCGGGCGGATACTCGCTGATGAGCGCGCCCGAGGCCGCGATATCGCGGTACAGCCATTCATTCTCCGCGGGATAGACAATGTCCAGCCCGTTGCCGAGCACGGCGATGGTCTTTCCGCCCGCGCGCAGCGCGCCGCGGTGAGATGCGCTGTCCACGCCCGCCGCCGCGCCGGAGATCACGACCGCGCCCTGCTTGCACAGGCCGTAGGCGATCTTCTCCGCCGCTTCGATGCCGTAGGGCGAGGCCTTGCGCGTGCCGACCATGGCGACAGCGACCTCCTCGTCGATAACGGGGAGCTGGCCTTTGACATAAAGCAGGCACGGCGGCTCAAAGATATTGCGCAGGCGCATCGGATAGTCCGCGTCCTGCATCGTGAGAAGCCGCAGTCCCAGCCGCGAACACGCGCCGAGGATACGGTCGGCGTTTTCCAACGATTTTTCCGCGAGCAGCGCGATCTGCCGCGGCTCGATGCCCTCGACGAGGCGGTACTCGTCCTCGTCGGCATAGTAGACGTTCTCCGGCGTGCCGAAATAGTCGAGCAGCAGAAGCTTTGAGCGGTTTGTCAGTCCCTTGACCTCCGAGAGCCACACCCAGTATTTAAGGCCCGCCATGAAGAGCACCTCCTTGTTTGTTTCAGCGATACATCTCCCACAGAACGACCGTCGCCGCGATGGCCGCGTTGAGCGACTCGCAGCGCGGGCTCATGGGAATTTTGAGCGTTTTGGCGCACTCATCCAGCATTTGCTGCGACAGTCCGCGCCCCTCGCTGCCGATGGCGACAGCGGCTTTGGACAGGTTCGCGTCAGACAGCTGCACGGTGTCCTCACGCAGCGCCGTGCCGTAGAGCGGGATGTTGCTCTTACTGAGCAGCGCGAAAAGCTCCTCCGGCGTGACGCTGTACGCCTCGCGGCGGAAGATCGCGCCCATCGTGGCGCGCGCCGTCTTGGGATTGAAGAGGTCGGCGCAGGCGTTGACTAAGAACACGCCGTCGCACTCAAACGCGTCCGCCGTGCGCAGGATGGTCCCCACGTTCCCGGGGTCCTGCACGCCGTCCAGCACGAGATAGTGCTTACCCGCAAGCGTTTCGGGCAGCTTCGTCTCGGGAAGCGCGACCGTAAACAGTGCGCCCTGCGGCGTCTCCATTGGGCTCACCGAGCGCATCAGATCTCCGCTCACGCGCACGGCGCGCACGGTATCGGGAAGCGTTGGAATCTCCACACCGTCGGAGAACACCGCCGTTTGGACCGGCGCGCCCCACTTGAGCGCTTCGTCCAAGAGCTTTGTCCCGTCGCAGAGATATTCGCCGCTCTTTTTGCGGTAAGACCGGGAGGAAGCGAGCTTGCGCAGGTGCGTCATCAGCGGATTCTGCCGGCTCGTGATAGTTTCCACGTTCATTTTTCCTCTTCCCTCCCAGTTTCTTATTTAATATGTATCACACTATATTATCAACTGCCGCCCTTTGTCAAGCAAAAGAATCTTTTGCACCGTTTCACTTTTGCGCGGATCGGTGCGCTGCGGCTTTACAGTTCGCCCCCTTTTGTGGTACACTGAGCGGGAACTATCACGCAGCATGACTGCAAGGAGGTACCCCAAAATGGAATCTGCCAAATCGCGTTTTCTGCGCTATGTGACCTATTACACCACCTCGGATGAATTCACCGGCACCTCGCCCTCTACGGAGCGGCAGAAGGTCCTCGGCCGCGCGCTGATGCAGGAGCTTGAAGCGCTGAAGCTTGAGGACGTCCACATGGACGACTGCGGCAATGTGCTTGCAACGCTCCCCGCGAGCGAGGGCGTGGACGCGCCCGTCATCGCGCTCATCGCGCACATGGACACCGCTCCCGACGCTTCGGGCGAAAACGTCAAGCCCCGCCTCGTGCGCTACGAGGGCGGCGAGCTGAAGCTCAACGACACTGTCTCCCTCACCGAGGCGCTCTGCCCCGGCCTTGAAAGCCATGTGGGCGAAGAGCTCATCGTCACCGACGGCACGACGCTCCTCGGCGCGGACGACAAGGCCGGCGTCGCCGAGATCATGGCAGCCGTTGAGACGATGATTGAGCAAAACACCCGGCACGGCGAAGTGCGCATCATCTTCACGACCGACGAGGAGATCGGCAACGGCGTGGACGGGCTCGACGTGCAGGAGCTCGGCTGTGACTACGGCTACACCGTGGACGGCGGCCCGCTCGGTGAGATCGAATTTGAAAACTTCAACGCCGCGTCCGCCGTTCTGACGGTGCACGGCGTCGGTGTCCACCCCGGCAGCGCCAAAAATGTCATGATCAACGCCGCGACCGCAGCGATGGCCTTCCACGCGATGCTGCCTGAGGACGAAGTGCCGGAGAAAACCGACGGCTACGAGGGCTTTTTCCACCTGACCGAGATGAGCGGCAGCGTGACCGAGGCGACGCTCCGCTATATCATCCGCGACCACGACCGCGAGCGCTTTGAGGAGAAAAAGGCTCTCTTCGCCGACTGCGCCGCGCGCCTCAACGAAATTTACGGCGACGGCACGGCCGAGGCCCAGATCAATGACAGCTACTACAACATGAAGGAGAAAGTTCTCCCCCACTTCCACCTCATCGAGCGCGCGGAAAACGCGTTCCGCGCCAACGGTGTCGAGCCGCAGTGCGTGCCCATCCGCGGCGGCACGGACGGCGCGCGCCTGTCCTGGGACGGGCTGCCCTGCCCCAACCTCTCCACCGGCGGCTACAATTACCACGGCGTGCGCGAGTGGATCCCCGCGGACAGCCTTGAGGCCATGACGAACGTGCTCGTCACGCTGACGGAGAGCTTTGCCGAATAAGGCAAGGGCTATCGTATCAAAGAAATGGAGTGATTTTGTGATGAATCCTGTCGAAAAGCTCGCACTTTTGCGCGCGGAGATGGCCAAGCGCCATATCGATGCCTACGTCGTCGTGACCGACGACTTCCACACCTCGGAATATGTCGGCGCGCACTTCAAGGCGCGCGAATTTCTCTCCGGCTTCACCGGCTCTGCCGGTACGCTCGTCGTTCTGCCGGACGCCGCCGCGCTGTGGACGGATGGCCGCTACTTTTTGCAGGCCTCGCAGCAGTTAGAGGGCAGCGGTATTGAGCTCATGCGCATGGGCCAGCCCGGCGTGCCTGAGATCCCCGCGTTCCTGCGCGACCATGTTCCTGAAAACGGCTGGATCGGCTTCGACTCGCGCACGATCAGCAACGACTTCGCTCGTTCGATCGGCGAAAAGACGCGCGAGAAGCACATCCGCTTTGCGGGCGACGAGGACCTTGTCGACCTCGTGTGGGCGGACCGCCCCGCACTCTCGTGCGAGCCGGTGTGGGAGCTGGACGTAAAGTATGCAGGCCTGACGCGCAGGGAAAAGCTCGCAATGGTGCGCGGCAAGATGAAGGAGATGGGCGCAAGCGTGTTCGTCATCCCCTCTCTCGACGAGGTCGCGTGGCTTTTGAACCTGCGCGGCAATGATGTGCTCTTCACGCCCGTGTTCCTCTCGTATCTGCTGCTTGAGCAGGACAAGGCCACGCTCTGCGTGCAGAGAGAGGCCGTGAGTGCAGAGATCGAAGCACATTTGAAATCTGACGGCGTAACGCTCGCCCCCTATGACGACATCTACCGCCTCGTCGCGGCGCTGCCCACGGGCACCCGCGTACTGCTCGACGGCGAGCGCGCCAACTACCGCATTCTGCAAAGCGTGCCGGAGAGCGCTGAAGTCCTCGACCGCACGAGCCCCATTCAGCTGATGAAGGCGATGAAAACGCCCGCGGAGCAGGAGAACGAGCGCCTTGCCCACATCAAGGACGGCGTGGCTGTCACGCGCTTCATCTACTGGCTCAAGCACACGATCGGCAAAGAGCCGATCACCGAGCTCAGCGCGTCGAAAAAGCTCGAATCTCTTCGCGCCGAGGGTGAGCACTATCTTGAGCAGAGCTTCGACCCCATCCTCGCCTACGGCGCGCACGGCGCGATCGTCCACTACGAGCCGACCGAGGAGACCGACATTCCCATGGAGCCGCGCGGCCTCTGCCTCGCCGACACGGGCGCGCAGTATTTGGAGGGCACGACCGACATCACCCGCACCATCGCGCTGGGGCCGCTCACGGACGAGGAAAAGCGCATCTACACGCTTGTCCTGCGCGGACACATACAGCTGGGCGCGGCCAAGTTCCTGCACGGCTGCATGGGCGAAAACCTTGACATGCTGGCCCGCACGCCGCTGTGGGAAGCGGGCCTCGACTTCAACCACGGCACGGGCCACGGCGTGGGTTTCGTCCTCGGCGTGCATGAGAGCCCTGAGCGCGTACACTGGGACGTGAAGCGCCAGAAGCGCCACTGCATCATTGAAGAGGGCATGATCTTCTCGAACGAGCCGGGCATTTACCTTGCCGGCAAGTTTGGCGTGCGCATTGAGAACCTCGTCGTTGTACGCGAGGCTGAGGTCAACGAGTACGGCCGCTTCCTTGCGCTCGAACCGCTGACGCTCGTGCCGTATGACCGCGATGCGATCGATCTGTCGCTGCTCTCGTCGCGCGATGTGGAGCTTTTGAATGCTTATCACGCTAAGGTCTTTGCGGCGATCTCGCCGTATCTGAGTGGGGATGAGCTGGAGTGGCTCAAGGCGGCCACTGAGCCAGCGCAGTTCTGCTAAACAGCATAAAAGGCAGCGCGATAGCGCGCTTCTATCCCTGCACCGTGCAGGGGCACGAAAAAAGGGGGCCATTCTCTCACGTGAGAGAATGGCCCCCTTTTGATCCCCCAAGAGAACGCAAGGGGCACTGCCCCTTGACCCCGACATTGGCAGATTGCAGCTTGAAGAGCTGCACGCGCTGCGCAATCGGGCGCGGTGTACATGGCTTCGCCATGAACCCCTGCGATTCGGTTCATCCAGCAACCGCGCCTTACTCCGTGAGGCGCGTGTGACGGTAGACTGGCGGCAGACTGCCTGCGGGGCGGCATCGCTGCGCTCGCCGCATTACAAGAAAAACGACCGCGTGAGCGGTCGTTTTTATCGTTTGTCGGTGCGGCCGAGGAGGTAGTCGACGGAGGTTCCGTAGAGGTCGGCCAGTTTAATTAAAATTTGTGTTGGCACGTCGTTTTCGCCAGTCTCGTATTTGGAATAGCCAGTCTGCGACATACCCAGCAGCTTCGCAAGTGCAGCTTGCGTCATATCGTTGTCTTCCCGCAGGTCTCTCAATCTCGGATACATCATCTTCACCCCAAGAAAACTATAAAGCAAGCAACTTCTTAACTTGCATTTTAATCTGTTTCAGGTTATTGTGATCCCGAGGAGGGATGAAAATGCCTGATTATGAAAAGATGTATCACCTGCTATTCAACGCGATCACCGACGCACTGACTCAACTGGAAGCACAGAATTACAGCGATGTTAAAGATGCCCTCATCTCCGCCCAACAAAAAGCCGAAGAAATCTATATTACAGCAGAGGACTAAAAAAGAAGCAAACCTGAACGCGGCGAACGCAGCAATGCCGCCTTGGCAGGCATCAGCAAGATCGTACAAATCCAAAGTAGACAGAAATTAGGCTGTACTTCTACAAGATGGGCAGAGCGGCAGCGGATAATAGGAGCAAGCCAAATTGTATCGCAGCAAAAAAACAGCAGACACCCGATTCCGCAGGCTGAGCAGCTCTTCAAGCCCAAACCTCGCAATGGCGGGGTCAAGGGGCAGAGCCCCTTGTGTTCTCTTGGGGGGCAAGGGGGGCCATTCTCTCACGTGAGAGAATGGCCCCCTTATCCCGTGCAGCGCCTACGGCGCTGCTTCCCCGTGCCTTTGGCACAAAAAAGAGCTCCCTCTGCCGAGAGAACTCTTTTTCGTTATTTTTTAATACAGCTTTGCGCCGGCGGGGATGTGGGGATCCACCATCAGCAAATGGAGCTTTTCTTCGCCGTTTTCGTGATGCACGGCGGAGATGAGCATGCCGCAGGAGTCGATGCCCATCATCTTGCGCGGGGGCAGGTTGACGATGGCGATAGCGGTCTTGCCGACGAGCTCCTCGGGCTCATAATACTCGTGGATGCCGGAGAGGATGATGCGATCCTCGCCCGTGCCGTCGTCGAGCACAAACTGCAGCAGCTTCTTGGACTTCTTCACCGCCTCGCACGCCTTGATCTTGACGGCGCGGAAGTCAGACTTGGAGAAGGTGTCAAAGTCGACCTGGTCAGCAAACAGCGGCTCGATCTCGACCTTGGAGAAGTCGATGACCTCCTCCTTCTTCACTTCGGCGGGAGCGGCTTCCGCCTTGTCGGCCTTCTTGGGCATGTCCAACGGCTTCATCGTCGGGATTTTCGTGACCAGTCTTAGATAAGCTCCGCTTAGCGTCTATAAGTCCCGACCGGCATCTACTCATTTGAAGCTGGGGTAAGCTCAGTTACGCCTAATTCAGATGGCGGAAAATCTAATGGCGTAAGCCGTGGAGTAAGCTGGCGTAAGGTGGCTTCATTTTTTTGAAAACAAGCCGTGTGCTATACTGAAACTAATCGCTAAAACAGTATAACACACGGCTTAACAAAACTCAATATTTTCCGTTCAGTTCACAAACATTTCGATTTTTCCATTCTAAAAACCTCTCTCGAAGCACTTGAACATCGTGCTCGGAATCCGTATGGAGGTAGATATGATTGCGGATAAATAGCGTTTTGATTTCCGCCGCCATTTGCGAAGTATCCGTAGTTCTTTTAATAAGGTAGTAACTCAGCCGGTTACTTTGACATATGTGAGCTTTCACGCTTTGCTCTCTTTTCTCTGTCACGGTTGCTCCGGCAATATCGACCGCACAATGTAATTCAGGGAGGTATGCAACAAGTCGCATTCCAAGCTCCGAGTCGCTATTGCTTTTGACCGTAATGCCGTTCTGTGCTCCATACATCATTATCAGCATCTGCGGGAGAGCCTGTTGAAACTCCGCTTCACATTGAGGGCAACCCTTTTGCTCAATAGTTCTATCTGTGATTTTGGCACGGTAAGAGTGTCCTGCCCCGCATTTCCACCAAACGACCTTCATTGAGTTTCTCGATACATTGCTCGGTGTCCACTTGGCGTTCTTTTCATAGTCCCATTCTGAGAGTAAGTGAGGATCAGTTGTTCCAAAATCATTATAGCCTTGCAGAACGGCTCTCTCAGCACAAACAGGACACATACCGCCTTTGACCCGTGCTTTGACGACGGCTTTCCATTCATAGCCGCAGGTATTGCATTTCCACCAAACATTCTTAGTTGACTTCTCATTGACCGCATCGGGAGTTAACGGCAGGTTTTTATCCGACCACTCTATGGCAAGCGACGGGAACTTCGTTTGCAGGTCATTAAAGCCTTTGAGTAGCTTTATCCCACTACAATAGGGACACTGACTTCCTCCTGCACGGGTTGAAATCAATGTGTTCCATTCGTGACCCAAGTGACATTTCCACCAAACTTTAATATTCTTGAAAGCCGTAACCTGATCCGGCGTCAGCGGAAGATTGCGCTCTGACCACTCCGCAGCGATTTCAGGGAAACGGCTTGCCAAGTCGTTGAAGCCCGGTAGCACAAAGTTGTGTGAGCAGTAGGGACAACCCGTACCGTTCACCGTCCGGCTTTTCACGGATGCCGTCCATTCGTGTCCGAGCTTGCACTGCCATATTACCTTCCTGTGCGTAGCCGCTGTAATCATCGACGGTCTTAGCGGCTCATTCTTGGGCGACCATTCCTTCGCAAGCTCAGGGAACTTACTTTCAAAGTCGTTATAACCTCGAAGCACCCTCGCTCCCGAACATATTGGACATTGCTCGCCTGCGGAGCGAGCTTTAATGCTTGTCTGCCATTCGTGACCGCAAACCCCTTTCCACCACACAGTTTTATTAGACCCAAAGGTCACTGTATCAGGAGTCAACGGGAAGTTCTTTTCTGACCATTCTGATACAAGATGCGGTCGCATCCTGCTTAAACTATTCTCCATATCTGAACGCTCCATTTCTCATTACTGCTTATAGTATAATTTCCATCCTCAGTTTTGAGAAATGTGCGAAAAAGGGAAAGCACTCTGCGAATTACTCACAGAGTGCTTTCCCTTCAAGTTTCCAGCTTGGTTGTCATATAGTCGTCAAAGGCGGTGATCTCTTTCTTTTTCAGAGCGTCGGTCACATCAACATAGATATTCATCGTCGTCGATACATCAGCGTGTCCCAAGATGCTCTGAATGAATTTGAGGTTTGCTCCCGACTCACATAGCCTTGTTGCGAATGTGTGCCGGAGAATGTGGCAACTGAACTGTGGCAGCAGAACCGGATCAGAGTCTGCTCCATATTTTTCGAGGATTTCATCATTACAATCTCGCATCATACGACGGAGTGCTTTGTTGAGGTTTCCTTGATTTTGAACATCCCCGTAACGGTTGACAAAAATAAAGTCGTCATAGCCGTCCACTCGGCTCTTGCTGCTGATTTCAGCCTGAGATTGAAACTCTCGCTCCATTAAGAAGGCTTGTTTCACCCCCTCTGTCATCGGGATTTCTCGCTCACCGGCTTTTGTCTTGGGCGTGTTGATGGAGAAGTAGCAGCCCTTTTCGTCACGGTGATTATAATAGACAAGCGTGTGGTTGACTCGGATAATGCCCTTTTTCAAGTCAATGTCGCTCCAGCGAAGCCCGGTGATCTCACCAACTCGCATCCCCGTGTTTGCCATAACATAGAACACGGGATACCAATGGGTGTCTTTGGGGTGGCTGAGCATATAGTCAAAGAACAATTTCTGCTGAGCCACGGTCAATGCCTCTTTCTTCTCACGCTCAAAGCCGTGGGAGAGCTTCAGTTCTTTGAGCATATTGTCTGTTGGGTTTTGTCGAATCATTCCATCATCGACTGCCACTTGAAAGACTTGATGGAGTACATTATGGACATTATCTATCGTGGCAATCTTCAGAACCTTGCCGTCAGCAAGGGAGTTGTAGAACTTCCGCACATCAGACTTTTTTACTTGGACAAGTCGGTTCTTTCCGAAAGACGGTTTTACAAACAGCTCATACATATAAATATAATTCTTGAATGTGCTATCCTTGATTCCCCTTTTGAGCTGACACCAAAGATCGAACATCTCATTTACAGTGATGCTTTTGACATCCGACCGTATTCCGTCGTGCTTGTCCACGATGATCTGTTCTTCCTGCTCTCTTAGCTTTTCCAGCGTCGGAGCATAAATAGAATGCCTTTTTCCGTCAGGCGTTGACCAACGGTACGCATAAGTGCCGTTGGGACGCTGGGTTTCTCCTGTTTTAAGTCGGGTACGGTTGCTGTCGAACCTTACGCCGACCTGTTTCTTTTTAGTCATAGTAACCTCCTGTTTTAGATTGAGAAGCTCTTAATCAGGAACTCCTCTAATTGCTTGCGCTTTAGAAGCCTTTTTGTACCGACCCATAGAACGAAGTCACACGACTCACGATTCGACAACTCACGAAGTTTATCCGTTCCGATACCAGTGTAAGCGGCGGCTTCTTCTAAAGTCAGGTTCATTCTCTCCCAAAGGGGAACTCGGTTATCTTTTTCCTGCTTGGTCATATCGGTTTCCTCCTTCATTTTCGTTTGGCTTTAGGATACCGATAACCACCGTTTGGGACAACGATGCGATTTTGCGAATCGCATCGTTGATTATTAGATTGAATATGCTCTTTCCAAAAACTCATCGAGCTTTTTCCTTTTGATGAGCCGCTTTGTGCCGTTCCACAAGACAAACTCGCAATCCTCTCTATCGGACAGCTCTCGTAGCTTATCTGCTCCAATCCCTGAGTAGGCTGCCGCTTCATAAACGGTGAGGTTTGTTTTTTCCCAAAGAGGAACGGCATAGTCCTTACTGGGCTTTCCCATTCGTGCCGCCCTCCTTATGCTTCATAGCCTTGCGTAACTCCGAAAGGTTTGAATAACGATATTCTCGACTGTTGTACTCATCGGATTTGTAGAAAGCTGCGGTGACTCCATCAAAAATTCGAAGTAAAGCACCCTCATTCAGATCTTCGGTTGCAAGGATTTCCCTTACGGTCACTCCACTTAAAGGCTGGTGTTTCTTTTTCCATTCCCGATACGAGAAATACTGGTCGATCTCGTCGTTATAAATACCTTCGTCAATCCGTCTGTCCGGCTGGAGAAGGTGGTAAATACAAAGAAGCATTTCTTCAGCCCTATTATTATTGATGCGGCTAATGTTCAGCAGGTCGAATACACGCAAGTCAACGACATCCTTGACCTGCCGAAAACCGACATCAACAAACGGGTTTGCGACCTTATACTCATCAACCTTTCTCCATTTTGGAGAGTCGAATTTGACCATCATTACTTGTTTCATTATCTATGCTCCTATCTGTTTGCGTTTTTTGCTCTCTACTAACCAACTGGGAAATTTTTTTCGATTTGTACGAAGCAAATTTTAATTTGGGAGCATTTTTTTGAGTTTTTTCAGGGCAACAGTCAGTTGATGATTAATTGTCGTTACAGCTACTCCGTGGCGCCGTGCATATTCTCGCTGTCCTATGGGGTCATCACAAAGGTATAAACTGGTCATCAAGTTAATTTCGGCAGGTGACAATTTTGCCACGGCTGCGTAGAGGGTGCTTTTCTCCTCCTTTTTGAGAATGGCATCAATGACGGAACAATCTTGATCCACCAGCAATTCCTCGCCAGACATATCATCTTCTGTGGTTGTCTGTGTGTTATAGGAAAACACCGTCATCCCGGACTGTTTCTCGATTGACGCAAGATAATCGTGTCTATCCTTTTCAGATCGCCACTGTTTTGCGGTTTCGGTTCCACATTCTGCGATGATGATCACATCGTCAACAGAGCAAGCGTCTAACTGCCCAAAACGATCTCTTCGTTTCTGCCCTTCCGGGGTCTGAATGAAGTTCATAAACTCGAAGCTGTTCATTACGAGCCAGTTATTGCCGTCAGCGGGCAGTTCGGGGTTCTTTTTGACAAGGTATATTTTTCTCATTACCGTAATCTCCTTTGAATTTTGAATTTGGTGTTCGGGTTCAAAATTCGGAGATCACGGATATTCAGCGATATAGCAGAGCCACTTGTTCAACATAGAAAAAGGCTTCCTTTCAGAGATTTCTCTGCCGGAAGCCCTTGGTCGGTTGTTCTTGCCGAAAAAAAGAAGCCACCGGCAAGACAGGGTAAGCCTATGGCTTACTGTCTTGTCGGTGGCCTCTCATATCTGCATAGCAAGTTTGGTTTAACCAACCGAAGTGTTCAAAGCAAGTGACCTGGAGATGGAATTACGCAGTCTGTTTCACCTCAACCATTCCGTCGTTTTGCCGTATTCAGTTTTATCCGATCAATAGTACCGGACTTGCCCTTCCGGGGCATAGAGGTCAATCTTGTCGTGTCGTCGTCCTTTTTGGACTCGAACCGCTACGGTTCCGCACCTTTTGCACTCATACTTGATTTTCCCCTCATCATTTCTATAACCGTAAAGTAATTCTCCGCAGTTGGAGCAGTACATCGGTATAGGTGTCCAATTATCATTTGTCACGCACATCACCTCATTAAGTTCCTTGACGCTTTCAGGGCTGATGAATGGTGGCATCCTTAGAGAGTTGCTCTTTTCTTGCCTTCTACAAACCACTTTCCGTTTTCTTCATCGAAAAGGAAGGTTTCCGTACCGCATATCATCACCGTGTAACGAAGCCCTGTTCCACCGACCTTGGTCGATGCCGCACGACAGCAGTGCCTTACACGGTCGATCTCGTAGACCTCACCATCTTCAAATTTGATTTTTCGGGGTCGAGCCGTTCCATCCGTCTTATGGGTAACATCGACTTCCACATATACCTTGCGCCGTTCTTCTTCCATCCTTACACCTCATAATTCTTCATACTGGCAACCAGCCTACCAAAATGACGGTAGCCATCCAATGGCTTGTCAGAAACTTTGAACTTAGGACGATCATCGCCGGAATTGTTCAGATAGCAGGAAAGGTGTCCGTCCTTAAAATCTTTGCTGACATCAAAGATAAGAAACATTCCCTCATAAATACCGTAGTGGGTGAAATGGTTTCCTCCATCTGCACGGAAAATAATCAGATCATTACTGCACCCCTGCAACAAACAGGACGGCATCGAAACATAGGTTTCGATCTCATCGGGCACAACAATTTCATCAATCTTGTTACTGCTTGTACTAATCATACTGACCTCCTTAACAAAGCACCCCGGTCGGCATAGTAATCTCAGGCTTTTCACTCGGCATCCGGAGATTTTGAAAAAGAATGCCGTTGCGGATGCTGTTCTTGCCGAACCGCTGGCGAATGGTTTCAATGCACTGGTCGAGCCTTTCTGCTTTCTCAATCTTTTCGATATTCATAAACAAATCGACTTGTCGGGGCGTGTCCTGTGGCACCAAGTTGATTGCCTGAATCGTGACTGAGCGAATCGGGTTCCTCCAGTCGTATCTTTTTTCAAAGAGGGCAAAAGCCGCTTTTGCGATCAGCATTGGGGATTGTGTGGGCATATCCAATGCCGTTTGCCATTGCTTTGAAAAAAGTGTGTTGTCCCGTATGTGAATGGCGACTCCATCCGCACACTTTTTGTGGACACGGAGTTTATGTCCGATGTCCTGCGTCAATTCGAGAAAGACGGGCCACACCTGCTCGTCGTTCTCCAAATCTTCGATGGTAGTAATTCCGTGTCCCACGCTCTTAACCGGAGAAACAAAGTCGGCGTTCATAACACGGGATCGGTCATTACCGTTTGCATACTGCCAAAGGGCAATTCCGTTTTTACCGAGCCGTCGGTTCAGAAAGTCAGGATCGGTCTTAGCTAAATCGCCAATGGTTCTAATGCAATAGCTATCTAATACACGCTGCGTTGCCCGTCCCACACCGAGCAAGTCCGCTGCGGGGAGTCCCCATATTTTGTCTCGGAAAGTGTCTTTCGGTATGACCGTCACAGCATCCGGCTTTTTCATATCCGAGCCGAGTTTGGCAAATATCTTATTGAAAGACACGCCGACTGAGATGGTCAACCCCAGCTCAAACTTGATTGTTTCTCTTATGTCATTTGCCACCTTTTCAGGGGAACCAAAGGTGTAGTCTGTTCCGCTGATGTCAAGCCAGCACTCATCCATCCCATACGGCTCAACTTGATCTGTGTAGCGCTGGTAGACATTTCTTGCAAGTTTAGAGTATTTGATATACTCCTCAAAGTGCGGAGGCACTACAACAAGGTTTCTGCATTTCTGCTTTGCTTGCCATACAGCATCGCCGGTTTTTATCCCAAAGGCTTTTGCGGCGTAGTTTTTGGCGAGAACAATACCGTGTCGTTCTTCTACCGAACCACAGACTGCGACAGGATACTTCTTCAAAACCGGGTCGAGCATACACTCAACCGACGCATAAAAGTTGTTCATATCGCAATGCAGTATTGATCTGCTCAACTAAATCACCTTATTTCTTGGAAATTCTGCGAAACCTCTTGACAAACCAAAGTGTCGTGTTGTATCATATGAACACGACAGAAGTGTCGTCGTTGTGATTCAGATTATAGCACGACACCAATGTCGTGTCAATAAGAAGTGACGAAAAAAGTGTCGTGCTGCTAAAAATAGAAATCTTATGGAGGGAATTGATAATGAAGTTCAGCGACAGATTAAAAGGGCTGAGAGAAAAAAATGATATGACGCAGGAGCAGCTTGCTAAGGTTTCCGGTGTTTCCCCCCGTACCATACAGAGATACGAATGCGGAATCTCTCGTCCTCGCTTGGATGCAGCGGAGAAGCTGGCAAAGGCACTTAATATTTCCGTGGATCAGCTTCTGGGTACGGATGGTATGCTCGTTGCTCAGGCTGCGGAGCAGTACGGCGCACGAGGTGCCAAACAAGCGCAACAGCTCACAGATGAAGTAACTGGTTTGTTTACCGGCGGCGAGTTGGCACAGGATGATATGGATGTTATGATGCAAGCTATTATGGATGCCTATTGGCTGGCGAAAGAGAAAAACAAAAAGTACACCCCAAAGAAGTACCGTTCTAAGGGCAAGCAGGACTGAGTCCCGTTTATGGGACACATTGTGTGTTAGAATGGAAACAGGAACAAACTGAAAAGGGGTGAAGCCGATGTATGTAAGCACTTCGGAAATCGTACAAAAAGCAAACTCCATCGTTGCTCAATGCGGAACCCGTGATCCTCTCAGAATAGCAAGGGACTTAGGAGTCGAGGTAATGTATTATCCGTTCAATGAACAGCGTGGAGCATATAAAGTCTTGATGCGTAATCGCTTCATCTTTATCAAAAATGATCTGCATCCGGTTATGGAGAACATCGTGCTACTTCACGAATTAGGACACGATGCTTTACACCGGGAGGAAGCCACGAAAGTCGGGGGCTTCAAAGAGTTTGAGATCTTCAATATGCGGGACAACCGTATGGAGTACGAAGCCAATCTCTTTGCCGCACAGATTTCCCTATCAGATGAGGACTTCCTTGAACTTGCGGAAAGAGGATACGACACGCAGCAAATCGCACGGACATTGAATTCAGATATTAACCTTGTCGCTCTAAAAGCCGATACGCTGATTTCTCAGGGCTACCGTTTGCGCCAGCAGGAACACTGTAACGATTTTCTAAGATACGACAAATAACTAAGATGCCACCCTTTCGGATGGCATCTTTTTTATCACCTTTAATCAGCGCAAGCCGGTTTTGTTTTTTTAGCTCAAACCCGAAAGAGAGCGCATCACCAAGTCGATGTCTTTGTTTTCAAGTTCCTGAATGATGTGCAGATAGATTTTTTGCGAGGCAGCGAAAAAGTGCGGCGTTCATAGAAAAGACACAGGGCGGTAAGATAATTGTGCTTGACAAGTTTACTTGGCATTGATATAATAATGACAAGAAAACTTGGAAAGGGGCGATTCTGTTCAATGAATAAAGAGAATATTTTGGAAAGCAGCCGCAGAGAAAACAAAAATAGAGATTTAGCAGAAATGGAAGTGACCGCGCAGGCAGGAAACATTGCCGGACGTGTCGGTGCTACGGTCTGCGTTGTTCTCACTCTTATCTTTCGTATCTTCACAAAAACATACTTTCTAAGTCCGTGGGTTGTTTATTTCAGCATCCTTACCACCCACACTCTTGTAAAGTATGCCAGGCTAAAGAGAAAAACCGACTTAATCCTCGCTATTCTCTATTTGGCGATGTGCCTCACGTTTTTTGCCTTTTTTATCCTGCGGCTTGTGGAGGTCAAGGAATGAATGACGAGCTGAAATTGAAAAACAACCTCAAGGAAGCACGCGCAGAGAAAAAGCTATCCCAAACACAACTGGCGGAAATGATTGGTGTATCGAGAAACACAATCAGTTCCATTGAAACGGGGCAATTCAATCCGACCGCAAAGCTGGCATTGATCCTTTGCATTGCTCTGGACAAGAAATTTGAAGAACTGTTTTATTTTTAAGGAGGAAGCGAATGGATAATATCGCTCTGTTGATCTTAGGCATATTCATCTCCGTTATTGGAATCGTGAATATGATTGGAAATATCAGCACAATACATTCCTACAACCGAAGAAGGGTCAAGGAAGAAGATGTACCGAAGTATGGGAGAGCCGTCGGTACAGGTACACTTATCATCGGTGCATCTTTGATAGCGGCATTTGTCACAGCTTTCTGGAGTGAAAAGGCAATGTCTTTCATTGTTATTCCGGCGCTCGTCATCGGCTTGGGCTTTATCTTGTATGCACAGTTCAAGTACAATAAGGGAATCTTCTAACTCATTTTTTTGAAAACCTATTGACTGGCACCTTGGGGGATAGCTTATCCTATATGTGGAGGTGAGAACAATGCTCATAAATGAAGTATGCAAAGAATGTAACCTGACCAAAAAAGCAGTTGAGTATTACACAGAACAGGGACTAATCCAGCCAAGGATAAAAGAAAACGGGTATCGGCAGTTCTCCGAGACAGATGCTTTGAAGCTCAAGCGGATTGCAGTTTTGCGTGGACTGGGCTTTTCCGTTCCAGAGATTCGCACAATTCTTGAGAATGATAGCCGTACAGCAATTTACGATGTCCTCAACAGGAAAGAGTTTGAAATCGTCGAGCTGCAAACAAAGCAGGCATTGATAAAACAACTTGCGGAAAGCGGCGATTGGGAGCATATTGAAGGACAAGTGGAGGCGCTTCAAAACAAGCAATCCATATTGAACCGTATCCTTGATAAGTTTCCGGGCTTCTATGGAAAATTCGTATGCTTGCACTTCGCTCCGTTTTTGAGCGAAGCAATCACAACGGATGAGCAGAGGGAAGCGTTTGAAACGATCATCCGATACTTGGACGGCGTTTCAATAGCCGTTCCCAGCGATGTGCAGCAGTATCTTGATGAGATTAGAGAAAATGCTGATGCTGCTGTGACGCAAAGCGCATCTTCTGCACTTGCGGCAGCTATGGCAGACCCGGAAAAGTATATTCACGACAACAAGGAAATACTCGAACAATATCGAGCAGTTACGGAATCAGAGGAATATAAGGCATCTCCCGCCTACCGGCTGCAAGAGTATCTAAAGCAATTCCAAAGGGAGAGCGGCTATAACGATGTATTCATCCCCGCAATGCAGAGGCTTAGCCCTGCTTACTGCGAGTATCACAAATCCCTGCAAACAGCGAATGAAGTTTTCCTGCGACACTCTCTTTAATGTGTATCGCTTGCGCCAGCAGGAACACTGTAACGAGTTTCTTAGATATGACAAGCAAAAAAGCACCTGCGCTCAAATTGAAGCGCAGGTGCTTTCGCGTCCACAGATTGCTACCTTTAATTGGATTCCATCAGCAAGGAGAGCCCTATTGTTCGCCAATAGGGCTCTCCTTTCCAACCTGTATTTTCACTTTGTTTTGTTGCACGATACACGTAATATGCTTTTTAAATGTGTTACTCCACTACGAACGGAATTCCATACTCCTTGGCAAAGGATTCAATATAGCTGTCTGCCGGACCGTAGATGGTGAGGTTGTCGCAACCGTAAAAATTTTCTTCGTCATCAATACTGGTTAGTGCATCTGTAAAGTGGAGTTCCATTAACCGGCAGCAGTTGGTAAATGTACCAATACCTACTAATTCCTGCACATTCTCGCCGAGAATGACTTGACGCAGGTTAGAGCAATTCCCAAAAGTCAGTCCTCTGAATACGGTTACACCCTCACAGATTACAAGTTCCACTGATTCATTGTTCGTAAATACTTCTTCTAATTCTTTTACGCTTTCCGGGATCAATACCGCACGCACAGGGTTATTGTTGGCAAAAACGTAATCATAGAAACCCGTAACCGGCTTGCCCTCAATCTCTTCAGGGATGACAACAACGGTATCGCTGCCCGTATAGCTTCTGATTTTGATACCATCATCCTCTACATCATAGGTGAAGTCTTCTGCCGGAGCGACTGCATGGTTGCGAAGCATTTCTTCGGTGATTGGGGAATTAGGGTCAACCTTGGTGTTCTGCGTCTTGTGATCTTCCTCTTCTGCGGTCACAGTGTTGTCCGTACTGCCGGTCGTGCCATCCGTGGCCTTGCCGCCGCAGGCCGTCATACCCAGCACCAGAACAAGTGCTAGAAACAGCGCTGGAAGCTTCTTATTCATTTTGCTCATGATATTTTCTCCTTTTTGGGATAAGTTTTAAAAAATCAGGAAACACCGCAAATAGGGCCAGAAAACGTTCGATCCAATTACATCTTCCGAAATTCTTGCACCTCCGTTCCAAAGTAACCGGATAAATAATAACGCCAGCTGAAAATAGTTTTGTCGGGATCATTCATTAAATATTCCCAGTATAGGCTCCAAATTACCCACGACGCTTCTTCCGATTCGTTGCGTTTGTTAATGCAGATTACGCACAACATGCATTAGATTTGCAACTTCCATATCCGCTCTCAGATACGCATCCGTCATAAGTGCAGGCAAATCTCTGTAGCACTGGTAAATGTACGGGGTGGAGAGTCCACATCAATACGCCGATTTCAAAAAATATGTCAATATTTTTTGCAGAGTTTGCCACTCTATGTGAGAGCCTGTCTGCTATATTCGAAAACATTATAGCATTTGGATGGACAAAAATCAATATCAACTAATAGAAAAAATGAAAGAAAAATCCGAAATTCGTCGTCATATCATACTTTCGTGTGTCTTGGAGCGACACATTTCTCCACAGTGCATATATCAGCGCAGTCAAATACGCAGTCAACAATGGATTTACCAATCAAGTAAAATAGGTTAGGTTCCTACTATTACAATCTACAGGAGGTTTATTATGGCAAAAGGAGAAAATATTTTCAAGAGGAAGGATGGTCGTTGGGAGGCCAGATACTTCCGAGAATATGAGCTGTCAGGTAAAATTAAGTATGGGTTCTGCTACGGAAAGACCTACAAAGAGGCTAAAGAAAAAGTAACGCAATGCAAGCCCGTAGTTGCCAGCGGAACACCGATTGGGCCAAGACAATCTCGGCACCGGATCGCTTTTTATTGTGATGCATGGCTTCAGGCCTGCAAGCCCAAAGTAAAGGAGTCCACCTATGTTAAGTACAGTATCGCGATCGAAAGGCACATCAAGCCGAAACTTGGAGGGTGTTTCCCTTTGGGACTCAACACAGGAATTGTTGATGATTTCACACGGGAGTCACTCTTTGAGGATGAATTGGCTCCAAAAACGGTTCACGATATTCTTGTAATGCTGCGAGGAATTATGAAATATACAACATCATTATCATCGGATACTTTCCCAACTATCGAAATTCACTATCCGAAAATTCCGAGAAATGAAATGAGAGTGCTATCCAGAGAAGAACAGGATAAACTCATCGCATATCTTTTAGTGGATATGGACGCTTGCAAATTCGGCGTGCTGCTTACACTGTTTACCGGAATTCGCATTGGCGAGCTATGTGCATTGCGATGGGAACAAGTATCTTTACGCGAAAAAACCATTCGAATTTGTGCAACTATGCAACGGCTGCGCGATACTGATGGAGGTGGAAGAACACGAACACGCGTAGCAATCAGTTCCCCCAAAAGCGATTCTTCAACCAGAACGATTCCATTAACGGACTGCGCAGCGGAACTATGCAGGAGGATGTCTCCCTTTTGACGGGAACAGAGGACTACATGGAGCTACGCACCATGCAATATCGAATGGAGAAATACACGCGAGATTGCGGGTTAGAGGGTGTCCATTTTCACACATTACGCCATACCTTCGCTACAAGGGCAGTCGAGGTCGGATTTGAAATTAAATCTCTGTCCGAAATCCTCGGACACGCAAATACAACAATCACACTAGATCGATATGTCCACGCATCTATGGAACTAAAGTGAGCGAATATGAGCAAGCTGGCTGCGGCGGGGTTTTAATCTCCGCAGTCAAACTTGTGTGCCTATCTAGCTCTCCAGCACCGGTTTTCCTTTGTAATACAAGCATTTACAGTTTCCTTGTAGCAGAGTGGCAAACTCTGCGAAAAGTGATATAAAAAAAAGGTGCCATCTCGCGCATGCAAGATGGCACCTTTTTTAATATTGAGGCACTCCGTATCCGAGGATTTCGTAGTGACCTACGCTGTACTGGTTTACCCGACAGCTATCACCGGAGTTTCCCTCAACGGTATAAACGATACCGTTTTCTACTTTTTGAACAATACCGGTGTGGTCGGATTGTCCGTCCTGCGGACCGGAGCTGCCTATGTTATCCCAATCGAAGAAAATGATCATTCCGGGGACAGGCTCGGCAGAGCCGTCTATCCACTGTCCACGATCTTTAAACCACTGGACGCCGTTCACGCAGCCCGCATATTTCGGAACAACCCCAGTGTCGATATAGCCGCACTGATCGGCACACCAGCTTACAAAACAAGCACACCATTCCACACGGCTTCCGAAACCATACCAAGACCAGTACGGTTCGCCGCCTATATTGCCGACCTGTGAAAGTGCCACGGTGACGATCTGATCGTCGCTGTATCGGATACCGTAAAGTACCGCTGCCCAAATAGAGTTGTTCTCATCCTTGAGCAGCTCGGCAAGATACTCCCGCTGTTCTGCGTCAAAGCCGTATAGGTCAGCCATTTCGTCCACCGTCAAATGAGAAACGGTGATATAAAGCGTTGTCTTTGTAACCGTCGTTTCCGTCTGAACAATGTTGCCGTTTCCGTCGTCCGTTTCGGTGATCTCCGTTTCCGAGTGGCTTTCACTGCGGGAAGATATGGAGTTCATCTCCCAAAAGATGTCCGAGAGGATCTGCTTCTTGCTCTCGTCCATCGTGGCAACCTCCTGCGGATTGTTCTTGTCGGTGTTCGTCTTGACTGCATAGACCGCAAGCACATCCTTCCACACGGCTCGACCGCCGCTGATCTCCATATTATCATAAGCTACCGAGTTTTTCTCCGCTTCCATCTTGGCATCGTAATCAGCATTGATTTCCTGCACGGCTGTCTGCATCGACATTCCTGTGCCGGAATCCTCACCGGAAAAGAATATCCCGAAAACCGAGCCGCAAATCAGGGCAATCAGGCAAATCACGACAATGACCGCAACGGCAACCCAGCCGCCTGCGGCGATAGCAGCGACCAATGCTTTGGTCGCCGCTATGATTGCTTTGACTGCGGCAATCGTTGCTTTAACGGCAGCTTTTACACCGGCAACCGCTGCCTTGGCTGTGGCTTTGGCGGCTTGTGCAGCTTTTTGCGATGCTTTCACCGTAGCCTGTGCGGTTTTCTGCGCCGCCTTTGCCGCCTGCTGTGTGGTCTTGATTGCCGTTTTCGTGGTCTTGACCGACCTCTGTGCGGCTTTGGCTGCACCTTTCCCGGCAGTCTTGATGGTTTTCTTACCGGCAGACCTGGCAGACTGTTTGATCGTCTTTTCCGTTTGCTCGACCGCCTTGATGGTCTTATTCCCGGAGGTACGGACAGTCTGCCTTTTTATCGACTCAGCCGCCCGCTTTTCCCGGAACCTCTGAACACCGTCCTTTGCTTTGGACACATTCCGTTTCGTTTCTTCCAGCCCCTTGCGTCCCTGCTTATCAAACTGGTGCGCCGCTTCGTGCGTGATACGGTCAACGCCGCCTTCCACACGGTCAGAGGCGTACTCCTCGGCATTGTGCTCATCGGGGTGCGTTGTATGTTCTGCCTTTTCCTTTGTCTGCACATAGGCGGAGCGCATACGGTCTGCGGCGATTGCCGCTTTGTCGATCTTCTTGATTGTGCCTTTCACGACATCTCTCGTTTTAATATCAGCCATTGAACCCTCCTTTCCGGGGCGTACCAAAACACCCCTAAATTAAAAATGAGGGGTAAAGGTATAAACACCTTACCCCTCAAAGTGCGGGAGCTGAAAAGCCTTGATATTGCTGGCTTTTTCAGCGCCTATTTTTCGACTCTGCCCGTTTTCTTCTTGCGTACTCTGCCTGCTGAGCTTTGTAAGCTCTTTGAGCGCACTTCTCGCAATATTTCTTTCGGTTGCCCTTCTTGATAATAGGCGCACCGCAGGACACGCACTTTTCAAAGCGTGTGCCGAGAATAGCCGCCTCCAACAAAGGCTCTGCCGGTAAGACGGCACTGCGGAAATACTTACAGAGCAGTGAGTATGAGATGCTTTGCACACAGACGCAGGGTTCTCCGTTGTCCAGCGCAAGGCAGTTGCCGTTATCATAATTAGCACAAAGGCGCTTAATTAGGGCGTTCGCCCTCTGCCGTTGCTTCGGCGTGAGGCTTGGCAGCATCTGCACCACCGTCCTCCGTTATGTGCTTCGCCACGACCACAAGACGGCTGTTGTTGCGGCTGTACTCACAGGTAGACAGCGTAATGAGCTTATCGCCGTATTCGGCGGTCACGCCGGTATCATAGAAAGACAGCTCCTTGCACTTGGCAATGAAGTCGTCAAACTCATTGGCACTCTCTGCGTCTATAAAGCGATAAAACTTGAATGCTTCGGGACTGTCAGTGTAGACCACTGTGCGGAATACGGCAACGATCTCATACTCCTGCTTATCCGTCAGTGTGTTAAAGGTGATTATCCGATGCTCGCTCCAAAAGTCTTTGTTCTTGAACTTTTCAAGGTGGGCAAACATTGAACCGTTGGACATATGGTGTCCATAGATGACAAGATTGTCGGACGGCTCCTGCACATCGCAATCCTCCTGCACATAGGGACAGCCATAGTCGGAATAGTCCTTATCAAAGCCGTGCTTTAGATAGAAATTCGGCTCATTCACCGACTGCATCACGGGATAATTGATGTTAGTATCTGCAATACTGATCCAGCCCACCAAATCGCCGTTCTGCTGATAAAGCTCTGCAAGCTCCGGCAGAAGCATCTTTTCCTCGTAGTATGGAATCTGCTCCGCCGGTTCCGTTGCAGCATCCGTCTGTGTCGCAGCGTCTACAAGTTCAGCCAGCTCGCCATAAAGCGCAGCTTGCTTATTCGACTCCTTGTAGTGATCGATAATAAAATAGGTGCTTACGCCGAGGACGGCTACAAACACCGCAATAAGAATCATACAGATTTTCTTTTTCATTGAATTTCCTTTCTTGACGCCAACGGCGAGGGTTAAGCACCCTCGCCCGGTTTGGTGGTCATCAGCTTATAGAGCTTCGTGTTCTTGGGGAATTTATTGGCAAACGGTACAAGACTGGAGCCGACCTTGATCAGTCCGTGACCGGCATCCACATTGGTGATATAGGAAAGTTGGGTGTCCGAGATGTTCAACAGTTTCGCAAGCTCCAATCTGTCCGTAGATGCCTGATTGAGCATTACGATAAACTCAGAGTTTGCAAGCATTGTTCTCGCTGTGTGGCTCTGCAACAGATCATCCACATTCTGCGTGATACCCGTCGCATAAGCCCCGTACTTTCGCACACGCTTCCAAAGGGTGAACAGGAAGTTTGCACTGTACTCGTGCTGGAAGAGAAGGTAGATCTCATCAATGAAGACGAAGGTGTTCTTGCCCTTGGCTCGATTCTGCGTAATACGGTTCAGGATAGAGTCGAGGACGACCAGCATACCGATGGGCATAAGCTGCTTGCCGAGGTCAAGAATGTCATAGCAGATCAGGCGATTGTCCGTGTTCACATTGGTTTTCTTGGCGAAGGTGTTCAGAGAGCCGTTGGTAAACAGCTCAATAGCAAGAGCGATTTCCTGCGCTTCGGGTTCGGATTGCTTGAGAAGCTCCGCCCGGAAGTCCTGCAAGGTCGGCACCTCGCCGGTGTAGTTGTTCTGCTGATAGGTGCGGTAGACATTTGCCGTACAGCGGTCAATGATAGACTTCTGCACTGCGCCGAGGTTGTTGCCGCCGATGAGCTGCTCGCACAGGGACATAATAAACTCGGATTTCAGAATAACGGGGTTTGCACCGTCACCGTATTCCCGGTTCATATCCATCGCATTGATATGGGTGGGAGAAGTGGCAGAGATGTTGATAATCTCGCCGCCAAGTGCTCGAACAAGGGGAGTGTACTCTCGCTCCGGATCTATTAGCAAAATATCCGAATCACCCGATAGCATTTGATTGATGATTTCATTCTTTGCAGTGAAAGATTTACCACCACCCGAAACACCGAGAATGAACTCGTTGCCGTTGAGGAGCTGTCTGCGGTCTGCGATAATCATATTTTTGGAAATGACATTCTGACCGTAGTAAACGCCGTTAGTGTGGCAAATGTCCTGCACACGGAACGGAATAAAGACCGCAAGGCTCTCTGTGGTCAGAGTACGGAACGACTCAATCTTGCGGACACCGAAGGGCATCGCCGTATTCAGTCCGTCAAGCTGCTGGAACTTGAGAATACCGAACTGACAAAGGTGCTTTCTTGCCGTAGTAAGCAGAGCTTCGGTGTCGTTATCGAGTTGCTCCTTAGTGTCCGCCGTGTGAACCATCGTCAGAACAGCAAACATCATTCGCTGGTCACGGGTCGTCAGGTCATCGAGGAACTCCTTCATCTCCTTGCGTTGCTGTTCAATGTCGTAGGGAAGCTGTGCAGAAAAGTTGTTGTTGGCGTTCTGCCGACGCTGCCAGTTGGTCGCATTGGTTTCCACGCCGAGCAGACGGCTTTCGGCTTCACGCACGGCTTCATCCGTGGGTACGGGGATAACATCAATGGACATCATCAGATTGCGGTTGAGGTCGGTCATTTCCGCTACCATACTGTCCTTGATATAGGAAGCATACTCCCGCAGGAACAGCACTCTGCCGTAACGCTCTCCAATCTTGAAATAGTCGCCCGTGAACTCCATCGAGTCCGGGCAGATGAAGTCCTTGAAGTCGTGTCCCTTTCTGCGGGTTTCCTTGATGTCGAAGCGGAACTCCGTTTCTTCACCGGCACGGTAAAAATCGTGGAAAATGCGAAGTCGTTCATCCGGCTCCAGCTCCACGCACTTACTGCCGAGCCGCCCAAAGTGGGCGATCAGGTCAGCACCCACACGGGCAAAGTAGTTTCTCGCTTCCTCCACATTCTTCTTGCACACCGAAATGGTGATGTACTTCTCCTGAATGATAGCGTTTGCACCGGTTGCTTTATCAAGTAGCATCCGATTGTACTCCTCACGGTACTCGTCAAGAGCATCGCCCTTCAGGGGGAGAAGAATGGTTTTCTCAAAGTTCGCACGGTTCAAACGGCGGTTGTTAATGGTGATCTTGGTGGTTGCACCGCTGTCAAGGCTGTTGAGTAGCTCCGAATACTCAAGGAACATCGCTTCCTTATCCTCACGACTGGCGACAGCATAGTTGATGTCGCTGAATTTGTAGGTCTTGGAGAACTTATCTCTACCCACCTGAAAAATACCGTCATCGTAAATCGCCTTGATGGGGATCACATCCTGGACGCCCCTCGGCACAACAAATCGTTCTTTATCCTGTTTGAGCAGGTTGCGAAGCGTTTTAATCATTGGCTTTTGATACCTCCTTCTGCTTGTGTTCCATTTCAGGCTTCATCATTTCGTAGTAGGTGTTGGTAGAACGGAAGGTCAGTTTCTTTGGCATCAGGAACTCGGATTTGAACCAAGCCCATACAAACTTTTCCGCCGTCATTCCGTTGTATTTGATAAAGCCGAGAGCCGCAAAGGGTGCGGCTCCCAGAATACACATCCAGCTGACGGTTTCCGTGCCCACATAGGGCTTCAGCAGAAAGTACAGCCCCACGGCAACCAGCATTGCCGCCAGCGAGAAACCGCACTGCCGCATGGAGAGGCCAAAGAACATGGACTCACTGTAGGACTGGATTTCTTTGTTGATTTTTACTTCCAATGGTTTCCTCCTTTTTTGTGTAAAAGAAAAACGCCTCCCGAGCCGGAAGGCGTTGAATTGCGACTAGGGAACTTTTTGATGAAATAGCAGCAAAAAAGTTCCCTAGATTAAAATGTCTTTACGCACCTTTCTTTCATGAAAAGAAAAATGTCGTTGCTTCTGTCCTCGTAAAAGGCGACAAGCAGCCGTTTAAACTCCGGCACCTCTTTTTCCGGGATAATCAGCATTCCTCCACCCTGCGAAATCAGGTAGTGATTGGCAAAAATCACGGAAGCACGTTTGTTGCCGTCGGTGAAAATTTGGGCCTTCATGCAGTAAAGGCATAGCTGAATCGCCGTTTCATCAGAAGGCTGCTCCCGTTTCAGTATCTCCTCCAGGTGCTCCTTGATTACAGTTTCAATCGGCAGCGGCGGAACATAGCTGGAACTACCAATCGTGACAGGAACGCCCCGGATTCGGCCACCGTCCTGAAAGAACCCCTCATTGACCAGCTTTGCAATGTGACACAGAATGGAATAGTCGCTGGGGTATGCGATCACATCCCGGTCAAGAATAAATTCCCAGGCGTGTTTTAGATTCAGTATCTTCTGCACATCTGTTGCGGTCATGCCGTTGACAATGCCGCCCTCAATAATGTCCTCCGTCTGGGGGAAACTGGTGGCAACACCCTCCAGAATTGCCTGATCGTAGATGT
>ERZ773143.998-NODE-998-length-27856-cov-6.005036_pt1 | contig 27856 bp, 26 predicted proteins | sample MGYA00580852_ERZ773143 | MGnify/ENA primary metagenome ERZ773143 (study PRJEB29015, sample SAMEA2737853) | human gut metagenome | biome: human gut; feature: human-associated habitat; material: faeces | place: China | collected 2012 ... | reverse complement strand
CGGTCTTGTAGTTGGCAAACAGCAGCATATCGCACCACTCGCGCAGCAGCGGGGCCACCTGTTTGGAAGTTTTCATGCTCCAGCGGTCGTAGTTGCCCACGGCATCCGGCTGCTCAAATTTGGTAATAGCGGCATGGGCCAGCACCACCACGTTGTGCCCGGCATTCAGCACTTCTTCCAGCGCGTCCAGCACCATCTGCCGGTGTTCCGGGGTCTTCATGTCAATCATATCAATGATGATGATGCCGCTCAAATTCCGCAGGCGCACCTGCCGCGCAATCTCGCCGCACGCTTCCAGATTCAGCCGCAGCACGGTGTCCTCTAACTCGCGCTTGCCGGTGAATTTGGCGGTGTTGACGTCAATCACCGTCATCGCCTCGCACAGGTCGATGACCAGCGTACCGCCGCTGCTGAGCCACACGCGGCGCTCCTGCGCTTTTTTTAGCTGCGACTCAATTTTATAAATGGTCAGCAGGTTTTCAGGAATCACCTGAATCGGCGCAATGCCCGCGGCTTTTTCCGCCACCGCCGGGTCGTCCGTCACAATTTGGTCAATCCCGCGCGGGCGATAGTCATCCAGCACGGCTTCGAGCGTGCTTCGCGGCTGCATCAAGACGGACGGCACATGCGCGGTCGGCGCGGCGCGGCGAATCTGCTCCCACTGCTGGAACAGCCGCTCCGCTTCCGCCGCGAGTTCTTCCTCCGGCGCATTCTCCGCCGCCGTGCGCATCACCAAGCCGAAGCGCTCCTGCGCAATCGCCCTGCCCGTCTCCTTCAGCGCCTTCCGCTTGCCATCCTCCGTGATTTTGGACGACACGCCAATCATGCGGCTCATGGGCGTGAGCAGCATCGTCTCCCCGCACAGGCTGATGTCGCGCGTGAGGAACGCGCCCTTGACGCCCTGTGCTTCCTTGCGAATCTGCACAATGACCGCGTCGCCCGTTTTCGGGTAGGACAGCCCCGTGTTCTTCTCTTCCAGCGGCAGAAAGCCGTTTTTCTCCTGCCCAATATCGACGAACGCCGCCTTCATCCCCGGCACAATGCGCTCCACGCGCCCCAGCAGCACCGCTTCCGCCGTGTCGCCCTCCTGCGGGAAAAAGACTTCCGCCAATTGCCCGTCTTCCAATATGCCAATCAGCGGCTTTTCGCCCTGATGCACAAGCAATGTTCTCATAGGTTCTCCAAGGGCGTCAGTTCGCCGTTTTCATCGAGATGCAGCGCAAAGCTGATCTTCGCAGGAGCCCAGCCGGGGGCGTCGATCTTGCCCTGTGCGCGCAGGTCTTCATAATATCGCGTCAGCGCTTGCAGGATCATCCTCTCACCTCCCCGCTGTTCGGCGGAGGAACGGTCATCACACCATCGATAAGGCTCGCGCGGAAAAACTTTGGTGTGATGTCCGCTGGATCGCTGTAATCGAGGTCCCACAGCATCCAGCCGAGGTCGCGCGTGCCTTTGAGCTCATCGGGGCACGGCGGCAGTTCCGTGCAGCGCCGGAACTGCGCGGGAAACTCCCGCGTGCCGAAATACGGCATGCTGTAACACTGCCCCTTTTCCAGCCGTCGCTTGATCATGTCCTGAAACTTGCCGGGATTGTCGCCGGGCGCAGCGGCGTCCGTCATGTCGAAGTGCGCGTCGATGACATAGTGTACGTCCCGCAGCACCATAGCCGCGCGCTGCTGAATGCTCTCCGACGCGGCGAGGTACAGTTCCCCCTGCCCTTTTTCCATCACGGTCTTTGCCCTGCGGGCGCTGATGACATCTTTGACCTCGTTGCGGCGGATGTTGGTGAAGCGGATGGGTGCGCACACATGGATGCGGTCGATCACCCAACGGAGCCCTGGGTGCCAGTAGATGCTTTCCAACAGCCCGCGCGCCGCTGACGGCGTCATCACGTCATAGCTGACGCGTTCCGTCTTCAGTTCGCATCGCGCAAAGCATGCGTAGTCTCCCCAGACTTCTACTTGAATTGCCATAGAACCACTCCTTTCATCATTTTCTATTTAGAGAATACTACTTATTCTTCAAATCGTCAATCACTTTTTTATAATAAGAAATAAGTAATATGATTTTGCTTAGAGAATTTGACAGGTGCATTTTTTTCGTGTATAGTTTCTCCGTCGCTGAAAGCAGCGTGGGTTGAAATATAATTTGAAATAAGTATGTTCGCAGGGAGAAGGACGGGAAACCGTCCTTCTCCCATTTTTCAGATAAACTCCGCTTTCCCCGTCTCCGGTTCCAGCGTCAGGCCGGTCATTTCGCTGTACAGACTCATATCGTTTAAGATCGCACTGTCTTCATCCAGCGCAGGGACCTCTCGCGCCGTCAGCAGCGCGCCCGCGGTATAGAGCTTTTGAAAATGCGGTTCGTAGACCGAGACTGCGTAGCGCCCCAGCTTGCGGTAGAGCTCTTTGGAGCACTCGCCCGCTTTCAGCCGTTCGATGAGCGCTGCACCGCCGGCAAACGGGACATAGACTGTGCGCGTGTTCTGATCGATCAGATGAAAATTCTCCGCCACGGTGCGAAACGGCAGTTCGCAGCCGTTGATGCCCTTTTCAAACGCCTTGATAACACCCGACTTGTCGAGTGTTTCTCCGCTCAAGCTGCGCAGCGCGTCGAAATAGTTCTGCATCGTCTCCCGCGCGCCGATATCGCAGCTGTTCATCAATGCTTCGCGCGTAGCGCCGATTGCTGTGCGGAACAACATTGGCGGCAGTTCTGCCCGCTCGAAGACGGTGACGATGCTTTCCTCCGGTGCTCGTTTCCCCTCGCGGTTGCAGCGCCCCGCCGCCTGCAAGACGGAATCCAGCCCAGCCAGCTCGCGGTACACCGCGGGAAAGTCCACGTCCACGCCCGCCTCGATCAGCGAGGTCGACACGACGCGGCACGGTTCCCCCGCCTTTAGGCGCCGCCGGATCTCATCGAGAAGCGTCTGCCGCTGTGCGGGCACCATCAGCGTCGAGAGGTGAAAGCTCGCCTCCTGCGGCAAGCGCGCAAAGATGCTCTGCGCCGCCTTGCGGCTGTTCACGATGCAAAGCACCTGCCGGTGCTCGCTGAGCCTTTTCGCAAGCGCGTCGTCCTCCAAGATGCCCTCCTGCCGAAACGTCACGCGGCGGAAGCTGTCGTATTCCTCCGCCGTCTGCGGGCACAGCTCTGTGATAGGGCAGCTTGGCGCATAGGTGTGCAGCAGGTCATCGAGCGACGGCTGCGTGGCTGTGCACAGCACAAGCGTTGAACGGAATTGCTCGGCAAGCGATGCCATCGCCGCCACGCAGGGCCGCAGATGGCAAAGCGGCAGCATTTGCGCCTCGTCAAAAATGATGACGCTGTCGGCAAGATTATGGAGCTTGCGGCATTTTGACGAACGGTTTGCGTAAATGGACTCAAAAAACTGCACCGCCGTTGTGACGATGACCGGCATGTCCCAGTTTTCCGCCGCCAGCGCGCGGCGCACCTCCTCCGGCGACGCGCCGTCGGAAAGCTCGAACTGCACACCTGAGTGATGCTCGAGCACATTGCCGTCGCCGAGGATCTCGCGGAATACTTCGGCATTCTGCTCGATGATCGACGTGTACGGCACGACGTAGATCACCCGCTTCATCCCGTGCGCCACTGCGTGCCGCAGCGCAAAGGCGAGCGACGCGACCGTCTTTCCGCCGCCGGTCGGCACGGTGAGAGTGTAAATGCCTTTTGGTTTACTGCCTTTATCCAGACAGCTGTTTAGAATTTTGCAGCGCAGCTTGTTGAGCGCTGTTTTCGGTTCCTGCCACGGCGCGATGTATTCGTTCAGCCGCCTTAGCAGCGTCGGAAGATCGTCATATCCGCCGCGCCCGCGTTCGCCGTCCATGAACCGCTCCGTATCGAGAAAATCCGCGTCCACCAGACAGGAATAGAGCATCCTTGTCCGAAACGACGCTTTCAATGGATTCCGTTCCGGCGTCTCAGGCGGAAGAGTTGGCAGTGTCACGCCGCTCTCGCCGCAGCGCTCAAGATAGTGTCCTTCCGCGCCCTTTTTGAACCGGCCGGAGAGCGTGGCCTCGCCCGCGCGGTCGGTCCTCAGATTTCCAACATCCAAAAGTCCGCCGTGGTGACCGGCGGCGCACGCGGCGGCGCTGGGCCGCTTCATCTTTATACAGGTGAGCATCCCCGCCGTGGTGTGGTCGACAACGGGACCACCTTCAAGCAGGCGCTTCTGGAATGCGTCAGTGCATTTGCCGAGATCGTGCGCGAGCCCCATCAGATCTCCGTCCGCCTCTGCGCCGAAGTCGGCGGCAAACTCTCGGCACAGCGCGGCTGTACCTGTCAGGTGCTCCGCGACGGTCTGATAGACGGTCTCGCCGTTTTCATCCTGCCGGATGTGTGCGTAATATGGCATGCGCTTCCCTCTCATTTCTCCCCAAATAGCAAAAATCAGCCCTGTGGATCACAGAGCTGACTTCCCGGGGCCGGGATCCAGCCCTGCGTATAAAACTTGTACGTTTATCATATCGTATAAGATAACGCCGAAGAAGTCAATGGAATTTATATGCCTTGCACTGTTCACGGACGTTTTCTTTTGGCCTTTTTTCCAGCTTATCCGATACCGTTGTCCCTCCATCTTGACGCTGCGGCGAAAGTGTGGTATCATCGCTTTGCCTTTCGGGAAGACTACTCTGACCGGCGGCGAACCAGATTCATTCTACCGTTCTGACAGCGAGGATGCGTTCCGAGCCACAAGAAGAGGGAAAACAAAGACACAGCCCTGCTGCGTCGTCATTTGCTGTTTCCATCCCTTCTGCTGAACGGCGGAAGGGATGATTTTTATTTTGACAAAGGAGAATGCGTTAATGGAAACGAGAGTCGCCGTGCTGGCCATCATCGTCCGCGGGGGAAGCTCTGTCCAGCCGCTCAACGAGCTTCTGCACCAGTACGGTCAGTATATCATCGGGCGCATGGGCGTGCCGTACCGCGAAAAGGGCGTGAACATCATAAGTGTGGCGCTTGACGCGCCGGGCAACGTCATCTCCGCCCTGTCGGGCAAGATCGGCCGTCTGGACGGCATCACCGCCAAAACGGTCTACGCGCCCGAGGGCAGCATCGGAAAGGAAGAAAACCAATGAAAAAGAATCTCAAATATCTCTTGGCCCTGTGCCTGACGATTGCGCTCGTCTTCTCGCTCGCCGCCTGCGGGCAGAAGGCGGATGAGACGCCGAACGACGCGCAGGACGACCAGCAGACCGAACAGGAGGAGTTCACCCCCACGAGCTACTCCATCGCCGCGCTCAAGGGCCCTACGGCCATGGGCCTTGTGAAGCTGATGAAGGACAGCGAAAGCGGCGAAACGACTGGCAATGAATATACCTTTACCCTTGCCGGTTCTGCGGATGAAGTGACGCCCGCGCTCCTCAAGGGCGAGCTCGACATGGCCTGCGTGCCCGCGAACCTCGCCGCCGTGCTCTACAATAAGACGGAGGGCGAGATCGAGGTGCTGGCGGTCAACACGCTCGGCGTTCTCTACATCGTGGAAAACGGCGAGAGCGTGCACTCCATGGCCGACTTGAAGGGCAAGACCATCGTGGCGGCGGGCAAGGGCTCTACGCCGGAATACGCCCTGCGCTATCTTCTCACGGAAAACGGCATCGATCCCGATAACGATGTGACGATCGACTGGAAGAGCGAGCACAGCGAGTGTGTCGCGGCGATGGCTTCTGGTCAGGCGAGCGTTGCGCTGCTGCCCCAGCCGTTTGTCACCGTGGCGCAGAGCAAGATCGAGGGCCTGCGCATGGCGCTCGACCTGACGAAGGAGTGGGACGCGCTTGATAACGGTTCGAGCCTCATCACTGGCGTCATCGTCGCCCGCCGCGAGGTCGTGGAGGCAAATCCTGCGGCCGTGAACGAATTCCTGAAGGAATACGCCGCAAGCGTTGACTACGTCAATGCCAACACCGCGGATGCCGCCGCGCTCATCGGCGAATACAGCATCGTGGACGCCGCCGTCGCGGAAAAGGCACTGCCCTACTGCAACATCGTCTGCCTGACGGGGGCAGACCTTCTTGAGGCGCTGCCCGGTTATTTAGAGGTGCTCTACAATGCGTCTCCCGCCGCTGTCGGCGGCGAGATGCCGGATAACAGCTTCTATTTCGCATAAATTCTTTGCGGCGGCGGGCGCTGTCCCGCCGCCGTATTTCAAGGAAAGGAGAGATGATCATGCGCGGAAAAAAGCAGAACGTGCATCTCTGGGCAGTCGCTTTCTGGCTGATCGTCTGGCAGCTTGCCGCGATGGCACTGTACGCGGCATACCCGCACGGCGCGCTGCTGCTCCCCTCTCCCGTATCCTCGCTCGCGCGGCTCATTTCGCTGGCGGGCACGGCGGTGTTCTGGTGCGCCATCGGCACGTCGAGCATGCACATTCTGGGCGGCTTTTTGCTTTCCTGCGCGCTGGCAGTTGTGCTGGCGGCGCTTTCCGCGCGGTTTTCGCGCGTCAAAGAGCTGCTTGCGCCGCTCGTGGCGGCGGTCAAGACCGTGCCGGTGGCGTCGTTCATCATTCTGGCGCTTATCTGGCTCTCCAGCCGAACGCTGCCGCTGTTCATCGCGGCGCTGATGGTCTTCCCGCCCGTGTACTTAAATGTGCTTGAGGGCATCCGGCGCACGGACGCCTCTCTTCTGGAGATGGCGCGCGTGTTCCGCGTGCCGTTTTCGCGCACGCTGCGGGGCGTGTGTCTGCCGCAGGTGCTTCCCTACTTCCGCTCTGCCGTCAGTGCGGCGCTGGGCCTTTGCTGGAAGGCCGGCACCGCGGCGGAGGTCATCGCCCTCTCCAGCGGCTCGATCGGTGAGAAGCTCTACAACGCGAAGATATACTTCCAGACCGCCGACCTCTTCGCCTGGACGGCGGCGATCGTGCTGATCTCGGCGGCGTTTGAAAAGCTGTTTCTTCTCCTCGTGGACAAGATCGCAGAAAGGATGGGCGCATGATGGAACTTCGAGTCGAACATCTTTGCAAGCGCTACGGCGAGAATGCCGTGCTTGACGACATTTCCTTTACCGCGCGCGTCGGCGTGACGCGCCTGCTCGGTCCCTCCGGCATCGGCAAGACGACGCTGCTGCGCGTGCTGCTCGGGCTGGAAGTTCCCGACCGCGGCAGGATCGAAGGAAACGCGCTTCGTTGGGCGGCGGTCTTTCAGGAAAACCGGCTGCTTGACGGGTTGGACGCGGAGGGAAATCTTCGCTTTGCCCTCGGCGCTGCGTATGACGCTTCCTTGGCGCAATCGCTCCTTTGCGAGCTGGGACTTGGTGATGCGGGAAAAAAGAAGGCGCGCGACTATTCCGGCGGCATGCAGCGCCGTCTGGCGCTTGCCCGCGCGCTGCTGGCACCGTCCGACGCGCTTGCGCTCGACGAACCGTTTACGGGGTTGGACTCGGAAAACCGCGAGGCCGCGATGCGCGCCATCCTGCGCGCGGCAGAGACGAAAATCGTGATCCTCTCTACACATGAGGAATTACCCATCCCCGTCCCCTGCCAGATCATCGAATTGTAAAAAGGAAGCGCAAGCAAAATGCTTGCGCTTCCTTTTTGCTGCGGTACAGCAGGAAAAGAACGCTTGCTTTTGGGCTTTGGCGCGTCTCTGTCTATTGACATTGCGCGGCAACAGCGCCTATCATGATTTTGCTTGTGTAATCACATTTTCAGGAAGAGGATGAAAGAAGATGAAGCAGGAGAAAAAGAAATGGTCGCAGGCGATGATCTTCATCGTGCTCTTTGGCATCGTGAGCCTGTTTTCCGATATGACGCACGAAGGTGCGTCCAGCATCCGCGGCGCGTATCTGTCGCTGTTGGGGGCGAGCGCGGGCATGATCGGCTTTGTGTCCGGACTCGGCGAGCTCGTGGGCTACTCGATGCGCTATGTGTTCGGTAAGCTGACGGACAAGACGAAGCGCTATTGGCCGATGACGATCTTCGGCTATCTTCTCGATGTACTGGCCGTTCCCGCATTGGCACTCGTTGGCGAACACGGCTGGATATGGGCCTGCGCTCTGCTCATCATTCAGCGCATGGGCAAGGCCATCAAAAAGCCGGCAAAGGACACGATCATGTCCTTCGCCGCCTCGCAGGAGGGCGTGGGCAGGAGCTTCGGCATTCAGGAGGTGCTCGATCAGATCGGTGCGTTCGCAGGCCCGGTGCTGCTCTACCTCGTGATGCTCTTTCAGACCGACGGCACGACCTTTGCGGTCTATTCCCGCTGCTTTGCCGTGCTTGCCATTCCGGGGGCGATCACAATCCTGCTGCTGCTCTTCACGCGCATGAAGTTCCCGAACCCCGAACGCTTTGAGCCTGAACCGAAGGAATATGTCCCCTTCAAGATGAAAAAGGAATTCGTGCTCTATATCGCGGGCATCAGCCTCTTTGCCTTCGGCTTCATCGACTATTCCATCATCATCATGCATGTTTCGCGCACCTACACGCAGCTTGCCGCCGGCCTTGCCGAAACGACCTCGCTCGTCAGCAGCGGTTCTCTGCCGCTTTTGTACGCCGGGGCGATGCTCGTCGACGCGGTCGCGGCGCTTGTTTTCGGCATGATGTACGATAAAAAAGGGGTGCGCGCGCTCACGTGGTCCACGCTTCTCTCTGCTCCGTTTGCCATTTTCGTCTTTCGTGCGGACAGCGTGCCGATGCTGCTGCTCGGCATTGCGCTCTGGGGTGTCGGCATGGGCGCGCAGGAATCCATTTTGAAAGCCGCAGTCACCAGCATGGTGCCAAAGGCCAGCCGCGCCACGGGCTATGGCATTTTTGAGTGTTCGTTCGGCATTTTCTGGTTTTTGGGCAGCTGGCTGCTCGGCGTACTGTATGATGTCAGTGTCCCTGCGATGGTAGCGGTGTCGGTCGTCTCTCAGCTTGCGGCGATCCCGCTCTACATTGCCTCGCAGAAGCTGCATGAGTGAGCGCCCGTCTGCGGGAATGCCCCTTCCTGTGAAGTTAAAAAAAGGTGGAGCCTCATTCTAAGAGACTCCACCTTTTTTCATGCATTGCCCCTGCACAGCGCAGGATCAGATCACATAATCGAACCCGTCGTCCTCGCGCAGCAGATCCGCGAGGGTATACTGATCGAGGTATTTATTGATGACATCGTTCAGTCCCGCCCAGAGCGAGAGTGTGCGGCACTCCCCTGCGCGGTCGCAGGGCGAGCTGCCAGCCTCGAGGCACGCGACGGGGGCGAGCGAGCCCTCCATCAGCCGCAGGATCTGGCCGGTCGTGAACTGATCCGGGCTCTTGCACAGGCGGTAGCCGCCGCCCTTGCCGCGCATGCCCTCGACCACGCCGCCCTTGACAAGCGATTTGACGATGCTCTCTAAATACTTTTCCGAAATGTCCTGCCGCTTGGCGATCTCCTTGAGCGGGATGTATCCATCGGTCTGGTGCTCGGCCATGTCGATGAGCACGCGCAGCGCGTAGCGGCCTTTGGTTGAAATCATCATAGTATGTTCACGCCTTTCTAAGCACATCCGTTGAAAGGTATACGGGAGTCGGCCTTCTTCAACTTTTGATATTCCTATTATATTACATGGTTTATGGGAATTCAATAGATTTATTTGAAATTTCCCCTTGACAAATCCAAACGCACATCGTATAATCCCTACATACCTACTCGAAAGGTTGGTAATGAACGTGAATTCATTCCTTCACCCGTTCCGATGTCGCCGCGGCAGAACATAAGATGCAAGCGATCACCGAAACCTATAAAACAAACAATAAAATTTTGATATAGAACGTACATCGTTCAGGAGGAAACATTATGAGCAAGATTTACACTTCTGCGGACCAGCTGATCGGCAAGACCCCGCTTCTCGAACTGTCCCACATCGAAAAGGCTGAAAAGCTCGAGGCTAAGCTCCTCGCCAAGCTCGAATACTTCAACCCCGCAGGCTCCGTCAAGGATCGTATCGCCAAGGCCATTCTTGATGACGCTGAGGCAAGCGGTAAGCTGAAGCCCGACTCCGTCATCATCGAGCCGACCTCCGGCAACACCGGTATCGGCCTTGCATCCGTGGCCGCCGCACGCGGCTATCGCATCATCATCGTCATGCCCGAGACCATGAGCATCGAGCGCCGCCAGCTGATGAAGGCCTACGGCGCAGAGCTCGTTCTCTCCGACGGCGCAAAGGGCATGAAGGGTGCCATCGCCAAGGCTGAAGAGATCGCCGCGCAGACGCCGGGAAGCTTCATCCCCGGCCAGTTCGTCAACCCCGCGAACCCCAAGGCGCACTATGAGACCACCGGTCCCGAGATCTGGGAAGACACCGACGGGCAGGTCGACATCTTTGTCGCCGGCGTCGGCACCGGCGGCACGCTGACCGGCACGGGCAAGTTCCTCAAGGAGCAGAACCCCAACGTCAAGGTCGTCGCCGTCGAGCCCGCCTCATCCCCCGTTCTGAGCAAGGGTGTTGCGGGCGCGCACAAGATCCAGGGCATCGGCGCGGGCTTTGTGCCTGATGTTCTTGATACCAAGATCTATGACGAGATCATCACCGTTGAAAATGACGACGCCTTTGCCACCGGCAAGCTTGTCGGCCACAGCGAGGGTGTGCTGGTCGGTATCTCCTCCGGTGCTGCCGTTTGGGCCGGTATCCAGCTTGCCAAGCGTCCCGAGAACAAGGGCAAGACCATCGTGGTCCTGCTGCCCGACACCGGCGACCGTTACCTCTCCACCCCCCTGTTTCAGGATTGATATTTGATCCCTCTCTCATCTCTCTAAATGGCGAAGGCCCGCTTCCTTTCGGAAGCGGGCCTTTGTCCATTTTATTTTCGGTTAGCGTCGTTTTTGACTGCCCGCGTTCCATTCGCGCAGGTCCTTGAGCTCGTCGTAGAGTCGGCAGTAGCTTTCATGCCGCCCTCTGACGATCCTGCCATCTTTTACGGCCTGACGCACCGAGCAGCCCTTTTCCTTTGTGTGGCTGCACCCGATGAATTGGCAGTCGCCAAGGTAGGGCGAAAAGTCCAAAAAGCACTCGGGTAGCTTTTCTTTGAGCTCCAAATTGAGCCCCGTCGTCTCGAACGAGGAAAAGCCCGGTGTGTCGATGATCTCCGCGCCGCAGGGTAGCTCGTAGAGCTCAACATGGCGCGTCGTGTGCCGTCCGCGGCCGAGCGCCTGACTCACTTCGCCCGTTTTGAGCGACATGCTGGGGGCGAGCGCATTCAGAATGCTCGACTTGCCAACGCCGGAGTTGCCTGTGACGGCGGAGAGCCGCCCGACGAGCTGGGCGCGTAGCGCCTCGATGCCCTCGCCCGTCTCCGCGCTGACGCTGACGGTGCGAAAGCCCGCGTTTTCATAGTATTCCCGCAGCGCGTCCGCGGGGTCTAAGTCGCACTTGTTGATGCAGATGAGCACGTCGCAGCCCTTGAGCGCGGCGATGGCCGTCATGCGGTCGACCAAATATGGATCGGTCTTCGGGATCGCCTGTGAGCAGACGATGACCATCTGGTCGATGTTGGCGACGCTCGGGCGGTCAAAGCTGTTTCGGCGCGGCAGAATTTCGTCGATGCGGCCTTCGCCGCCCGGCACCTCGCAGAATTCGACGTCGTCGCCCACGAGCGGCGAAATGCCATCCCTGCGGAATTTGCCGCGCGCCTTGCAGGTGTAGAGCTGTCCGTCCGCGCATTTGACATAGTAGAAGCCGCTCAGTGCGCGCTGTATTCTTCCTCTCACGGCTGCGGTTCCCCTCCGGAGGTCGTGGCGTCATCGCCGTAGTCCGGCATGGCGGGGCCTTCGCTGATAACGAAGTTGATGGTCGTGCCCGCGTCCACCTTCGTTTCGGCGTTGATGCTCTGCTCGATGACCGTGCCGTAGGGCTCGTCGGACGCGCGCTGCGTCACCTCGCCGACGACAAGGCCGGTCTGTGTGACCTGCTGGCGGACGATCTCAATGTCGATGCCGATGAAAGAGAGCACTGTCACAGGCTTGGGCTGCTCGCCCTTGCTGACGACGAGCGTGACGCTGTCGCCCTCCTGTAGCGTTTCACCAAACTCGGGGATCGTGCGGATGACATAGCCTTTCGTGATGCTGCTGTATTCCTCGACCGGGTCGTTGACGACAAGGTTCAAGTCAAGGTTGGTGAGCTGGAGCGTTGCGTCGCGGTACTCCTTGTTGACGAGATTCGGCATTTTCTCCGTCTTGGCGCCGGAGCTGACGAAAACCGAGATGACGCGGTTGCCCTTTACGGTCTTGCCGCGCTCGGGCGACTGCTCGATAATCTGACCCGCCGCGTATTTGCTGCTCGCGCGCTGGCCGATCTGTTCGATCGTGAAGATACCCTTCACGTTTTCGTCGTCGTTCGCCTCGTCGATGGTCATGCCGATGAGATGCGGCACCACATACTCCGTCGGCGTCTGCTCGCCGCCGAGAAGATCGCTGAAGATCGCGTGCCAGAGCAGCACGATGAGTGCCACCGCGGCCACCGCCGCACCGATGATCGTGAGCAGCTTACGCGTGCCCAGCTTGTGCGGGGATGCCGCTTCTTCCTCCTCGTCATCCGCCTCCTGCACCTTCTGTGCCTTGGAGACGGTGTGCACGGCGGGGATATACTGCGTGGGCTCGTCCACGGTCTCGCGGTGCAGGTCTTCAATCGTGAAGTCGAGGTCGACCTCGGGATTCTTGCGGAACTCCTCAAGGTCTGCGAGCATTTCATCCGCCGAGGCGTAGCGCTTCTCCAAATCGGAGGCCATCGCCTTCATGCAGATGAGCTCAAGCGCTTCGGGCACGTCGGGATTGATCTCGCGCGGCGAGAGCGGCACGGAGGAAAGGTGCTGGATGGCGACGGAAACGGCGTTGTCGCCCTCGAACGGGAGTCTCCCCGTCAGCATTTCGTAGAGCACGACGCCCGCGGAGTAGATGTCCGAGCGCGCGTCCGTGCGGTCGCCCCTCGCCTGCTCGGGCGACATGTAGTGCACCGAGCCGAGCGCCTCCTGCGTGAGCGTGTTGGCGGAGTTGGCGAGGCAGGCGATGCCGAAGTCAGCGACCTTGACGCTGCCGTCGCGAAGCACCATGATGTTCTGCGGCTTGATGTCGCGGTGGATGATGCCGCGCGAATGCGCGTGCGAGAGCGCCTTCATGATCTGCGTGATGAAGTGCAGCGCCTCACGCCAGTTGAGCTGGCCGCGCTTTTCCATATACTGCTTGAGCGTGATGCCGTCGATGAGCTCCATGACGATATACTCCGTCTCGCCGCGGCTGACGTCGTAGACCGAGACGATATTCGGGTGCGAGAGCATTGCGACAGCCTGCGACTCGTCGCGGAAGCGGCGGCGGAAGTCGGCGTCCTCGGCAAGGTCGCTCTTGAGCACCTTGACCGCCACGAGGCGGTTCAAGCGGTGGCACTTGGCCTTGTAGACAACGGCCATGCCGCCGCTGCCGATGACTTCGAGCAGCTCATAGCGGTTGTCGAGCATTTTTCCGATCATATTGTTCATACGGTGCCACCTCCTTTACTCGTGTTCAATGAGCACAGCCGTCACGTTGTCCGGCGCGCCCTGCGCCTTGGCGAGCGCAATGAGATCGTCAAGGCTTTCTTCCGCGCTCTTACCCGCGCACACGGCGCGGCAAATTTCGTCGTCCGTCGCGGTGACGACAAGGCCGTCCGTGCAGAGGAGAATTTTATCCCCCTTGGTGAACGAGACCTCGAACGCGTCGCAGAGCGTGTTTTCGTCTGGGCCGAGCGCGCGGGTGATGAGGTTGCGGTTCGGGTGCGTGCGCGCCTCCTCGGCGGTGATGTTGCCGTTTTCCACGAGCGTCTGCACGACGCTGTGGTCGTGCGTGATGCGTGTGATCTCGCCGCCGCGGATCAAATACGCGCGGCTGTCGCCGATGTTGCAGACGATGGCGTACTTCTCCTCTGCCACTGCGCTGACGAGCGTCGTGCCCATGCCCTGATAGGCGGGGTCTTGCAGCGCGCGCTGATAGACCGCCGTGTTGGCCTTCGCCACGCAGAACGACGCGAGCTCGCGCAGCTGCTCGGCGGTCATGTCCGCGCGGATGAGCGCGCGCATTTCCTTCATAAAGGTCTCCACCGCAACAGAGCTTGCGATCTGTCCGCCCTCGGCGCCACCCATGCCGTCGCACACGACGGCGATGAGCAGCTTTTTGCCCTGCTCGACGGCAAAGGTATCCTGATTTTCATGCCGCCGCAGACCGACGTCGGTTTTTCCACAGGCTCTCATTGCGCGACCCCCTCTCTTGCTTTCATTTCTTTGCGCCGGAGTTGTCCGCAGCTGGCGTCAATGTCGCCGCCCAGGCTGCGGCGGACCGTCGCCGTCAGGCCGTGGGACTCAAGGCGCTTCTGGAATGCCGCGACGCGCTTGCTCGGCTTGAACTCGCTCTCGACCACGTCGTTGAGCGGGATGAGGTTCACATGTCCCGGCATGCCGTGGATCTTTTCGGCCAGCAGGTCGGCCTGCCAGTCGTGGTCATTCACGCCGTCGATCATCGCGTATTCAAACGAGATGCGGCGGCCGGTCTTCTTAAAATAGCGGTGGCAAGCGGCGAACAGCTCCTCCACGTTGTAGGAGTTGTTCACGGGCATGATGCGGCTGCGCGTCGCGCTGTCGGGCGCGTGGAGCGAAACGGACAGCGTGAGCTGCAAATTGTCCTCCGCGAGCGCGTCGATGCCCGGCACCACGCCGCAGGTGGAAAGCGAGATGTGCCGCATACCGATGTTCATCCCGTCGGGATGGTTGATGAGCTCCAAAAAGCGCAGCACATTTTTCCGGTTGTCCATCGGCTCGCCGATGCCCATCAGGACGATGTTGGAAATTTCGCGTCCGGAGTCAAGCTGCGTGAAAAGCACCTGATCGAGCATTTCCGACGGTGTTAAGTCCCTCACCTTGCCGGCCAGCGTGGACGCGCAGAATTTGCAGCCCATGCGGCAGCCGACCTGCGAGGAAATGCAGACCGTGTTGCCGTGGTGATAGGACATCAGCACCGTTTCGATGCAGTTGCCGTCGGATAGCTCCCAGAGGTATTTGATCGTCCCGTCGAGCTTCGACACCTGCTTGCGCGCGACCGTCGGCACGGTGATGTAGTACTCCGCCCTGAGCTTTTCGCGCAGGGATTTGGGAATATTCATCATCTCGTCAAAATCGGTGATTCCGCGGTGCAGCCAGGTGAAGACCTGCTTGCCGCGGAACGACGGTTCGCCCATCGCGCGCAGCGCCGCGGTGATTTCCTCCAATGTCATTGACTTTAAATCAGTCATGCGTCTTTCTCCTCATGCGGCTGAGATAGAACCCGTCCGTATTGTCGCGCTGCGGCCAGAGCGTCAAATGCCCCGGCGCGCTCACGCCGTTCGGCAGCGAAAAGGCTTCGTAAGTAAACTCGTCGTGTGCCTTCAAAAAGCCGTCCGTCACCTGCTCGTTCTCCTCGGGCAGGATCGTGCAAGTCGAGTAGACGAGAAGGCCGCCGTCTTTCACATAGCGCGCGCTGTTCTCTAAGATCGCGCGCTGGATCTCCGGCAGCGCGGAAAACTCCTGCGCGTCCTTATAGCGGATGTCCGGTTTTTTGCGGATGATGCCAAGGCCCGAGCACGGCACATCGCAGATGACGACGTCAAACTTGCCCGCCCATTCCTCGCGGAACGCGCGGCCGTCGACGGCGGCGGTCTCGATGCACGTGATGCCGAGGCGCTGCGCGCCCTCGCGGATGCGCTTCAATTTGTTTTCATGTAAATCGCACGAGAGGATGCTCCCCTCGTTTTCCATCGCGAATGCCGCGGCGAACGACTTGCCGCCCGGCGCGGCGCAGACGTCCAGCACCCTCTGCCCGCGCGCAAAGTCCGCGGCGCAGACGATCAGGTGTGCCGCCGCGTCCTGTACGGTGAAGCGGCCATTGTAGAAGGCGCTGAGTGTCGTCAAATCACCCGTGCCGGAAAGCTCCAGGCATCCGGGCACCCACGGGTGCGGCGTGACGCAGACGCCCTCGCCGCGAAGTTCGTCGACGAGCGCTTTTTCATTCGTTTTGAGCGGGTTGACCTGTACGCTGATGGGCGAAACCTCGTTGTCGATGCGAAGAAACGCTTCCGCTTCCTCGGTTCCCAAGAGCGACACGAGCTTTTTCACGAGCCACTGCGGGTGGCTGTAGGCGACGCTCAATCGTGCGATATTTCCCTCCGGCAGCGGCGGGAGATTCGACTTATTCTGCGCGACCTTGCGCAGCACGGCGTTGACGAGTCCGCTCGCGGCGCTTCTGCCGTTCGTGCGGCAGAGCTCCACGGACTCGCTGACGGCGGCGTGGTCGGGCACCTTGTCCAGAAATAAGATCTGGTACGCGCCGATGCGCAGAATGTCGGCAAGCGGCGGCTGCAAATGGTCGAGCTTCTGCGTGCAGTAGGCGCTCAAATACCAGTTCAGCAGCAGCTCGTTCTGCATCACGCCGTAGACGATGCGGCTGCAAAGCGCCGCGTCCTGAGCACTCAGTGCGCACTTGCCGAGCTGCGCCTTCAGCGCGGCGTCCGCCCACGCACCGTTGCGGCGGCAGGCGACCAGAACGGAGAGCGCGCATTCGCGCGCGTTCGCGGTATTTCCCTTACGCATCGAGGACCGTCCCCGCGGCGATGCGCTTGCCGTTCAGAAAAGCGTTCGCTGCCATGCGCTTGCCGCCGTCGGGCTGCAGCTCCGTGATGAGAATGCTTTTGCCGTCGCCGCAGGCGGCTTCGATGCCCTTTTTGCGCGCGCACAGCGTGCCGGGCACGTCCTTCGTTTCGCCGAGCGGCACGGCATGGAAAATTTTCGTGTTCGCGCCGAGAATGCTCGCCGCGGCGCAGGGCCACGGGATCAGCGCACGGATCTGGTCGATGATCTGCGTGCTGCTTCTCGTCCAATCGATGGGCGAAAGCTCGCGCGAGAGCATGGGCGCATACGTCGCCTGCGACTCGTCCTGCGGCACGCGCTGCGCTGTGCCGTTTTCAATCTCAACGATGGCCTCAGCGATCGCGTCTGCGCCGAGCACAGCGAGCTCTTTGAACAGGTCCTCCGCCGTTTCGTCGGGGCGGATGGCCTGCTTTTTGACTAAGATCATATCGCCCGCGTCGCACTCTTTCGCCATGTGCATCACGGTCACGCCAGTCTCCTTTTCGCCGTCTAAGATGGCGCGGTTAATCGGCGCTGCGCCGCGGTACTTCGGCAGAATGGACGCGTGTGCATTGATGCAGCCATGCACCGGCACGGCGAGCATTTCCTCCGGTAGGATGCGACCATAGGCCGCGACGACCGCGAGCTCGGGCGCGAGGGTCTTGAAATTCTCAAGCGCCGTGCCGTCGCGCATCGTCACCGGCTGAAAAACGGGGATATTCTGTGACAAAGCATATTCCTTTACAGGGCTTGGCGTGACTTTGTTTCGGTTGCGCGGCTTGTCCGGCTGCGTGAAAACGCCGCACACGTCGTGCCCGTCCGCGACCAGACGCTCTAAGATCGTGCGCGCAAAGTCGGGCGTGCCCATGAAGACGATCCTCATTCCTCGTCCAGCTCCTTTTCCTGCTCGCGGATATACTGCTCCAGCTCCTCGTCGGTGAGGACTTTGCAGTGCTCGGTGTAGAGGTGGCCGTCGAGATGCTCGATCTCGTGGCAGAAGCAGCGCGCGGTCAGCTCTTCGTCCTCGACTTCAAACTCCGTACCGTAGCGGTCCTGCGCGCGCACGCGCACGACCATCGGGCGTGTGACGATGCCGTACTTGCCCGGCACGCTCAGGCAGCCCTCGAGGCCCGTCTGCTCGCCCTCGGTCTTGATGATCTCGGGGTTGATGAGCTCGATGATCTCGCCCTGCTCATCCTCCACGATGCAGACGCGGCGCAGGATGCCGACCTGCGGGGCGGCGAGGCCGACGCCACCGGCCTCCTCCAGTGTGTCCGCCATGTCGTCGAGCAGCTCATGCAGCCGGTCGTTGAATTCCGTCACAGGGCGGCAGACCTTTGTAAGGCAGGGGTCGCCCACTTCGTGGATCTTGCGAATAGCCATAATTTCATCCTCTTTTCTCTATTGTAAAGCATTGCAGTCGGCAAAAATGTCGAGACCGCGGTTTTCTTTTCTTGCGTAAAATGCCAGCAGATATTCGCTGACGGTGCGCCGCAGCACGCTGCCGCCCTTGCCGCACAGGTACACACAGTAGCGGTAACGGTTGTTGACCTTCACGACCGGCGCGCCCGCGGGGCCGAGCACTTCGACATCGAGCCCGCTCAGCGGCGGCTGGGAAGAGGCGTAGCGCAGTGCGTCGCACAGTGCGCGGGCGGCGGCGATGACGCGCAGCTCATCAAGGCCTGAGACCGTCAGCGTGAACAGATCTGCAAACGGCGGATAGCGCCGCAGCGAGCGCATGCGCAGCTCGTTTTGGTAAAACGTCTCGTAATCCTGTTTTGCCGCGGCCTGAATGACCTCGTTTTCGGGGTGGTAGGTCTGGATGACCGCGCGGCCCGGGCGCTCACCGCGTCCGGCCCTGCCGACGACCTGCGCCAGTAGGCTGTACGTCCGCTCGGCGGCGTGGTAGTTCTGCGCGTAGAGCGAAAGGTCCGCGTCCAGCACGCCCACGAGCGTCACGTTTTCAAAATCCAGCCCCTTGGCAACCATCTGCGTGCCAAGAAGGATGGGGATATTCTTTTCTTCAAATTCGCGCAGCAGCGCTTCATGTCCGCGCGACGCGCCGACGGTGTCGGCATCCATGCGCAGCACTTTAGCCTTTGGGAACAGGTCAAAAAGCTCCTGCTCGACCTTCTGCGTGCCGGAGCCGACGCGCTTCATCAGTCCCCCGCACTCGCTGCACCTGTCCACCACGGCTTCGGAGTGCCCGCAGTAATGGCACATCAGCCGTTCGTTGGCGGAATGGTACGTCATCGGCACGCTGCACCGCGGGCACTGCGGCACATAGCCGCACTCGCCGCACAGCAGCATCCGCGCGCTGCCGCGCCGGTTGAGAAACAGAATGCTCTGCTCGCCGCGTTCGATATTTTTTTCAAGCTCTGCGCGCAGCGCATGACCAATCGAGGTCTCATTCCCCTGCCGCAGCTCGTCCTTCATGTCGGCGATCAGCACCTTGGGCAGCGGCAGATCGTTGAACCGCTTATGAAGGGAAAAGACTTGATAGCGCCTATTTTTCGCGGCATATGCCGTTTCAATCGTCGGCGTGGCCGAGCCGAGCAGCAGCAGCGCGTCGTTCTGCGCGCAGCGGAACTGCGCGACGTCGCGCGCGTGGTAGCGCGGCGGATTTTCGGACTGATAACTCGTCTCCTGCTCTTCATCCAAAATGATGAGCCCGAGGTTTTGCAGCGGTGCGAACACTGCGCTGCGCGTGCCCAGCACGACACGCACCTCACCGCGGCGGATGCGCTTCCATTGGTCGTAGCGCTCGGTGAGCGGCAGCGCGCTGTGCAGCATCGCGACGTCGCTGCCGAACTGCGCCGTAAAGCGGCGCAGCATTTGCGGCGTCAGCGCGATCTCCGGCACGAGCAGCATGGCGGTCTTGCCGCGCGTGAGCGCTTCTTCGATGAGCCTGATATAGACCTGCGTCTTGCCGCTGGCGGTCACGCCATGCAGCAGCGCGGCGCTGCCGCCCTCGCGGCCTAAGAGCGTACAGAGGCCGTCGAAAGCGGCCTGCTGTTCGCCGTTGAGTACAATGTCCTCGCGCGCGGGCGCATCATCATAGCGGCTGACGCGCAGCACCTCGCGCTCGGAGAATTCGACAAGTCCGGCCTTTTTGAGGCCGCGCAGCGTCTGCATCGTCGCGCCGGTGTAATAGCTGATCTCGCTGCTGGACAGGCACCCCTCGCGGCTGAGAAGCTCTACGACCGCATAGCGCACGGGTGCGCTGCGGCACTTGGGTTCGACTGCGGCGAGCGCGTCCTCCGCGCTGACGCAGAGCGACACCATGCGCACGGACTTATCCTGCAAGCGCTGACGCAGCTTCGTCTCGCGCACGGCGAGGCCGCAGGCTTCAAGCGAGCGGAGCGCCTTTGCCGTCTTTTCGCCGCCAAGCTCATCGAGCGCGGCGCGCTCGATCTCCTTGGCGCTGAGCATGGCGCGCAGCAGCGTTTCCTCAAGGGAATCCGGCGCGACGGACGAGAGCGCATCCTCCGCGCTGATCTCGCCGTTCACATGCCACAGCTCGCGGTACTGGAGCCACACGCCACCGGGCAGGATCGTCTTGATCGCGTCGTAATACGTGCAGAAATAGCGCGCTTTCATCCACCGCACAAGGCGGATGTCCTTTGCATCCAGCAGCGGCACATCGTCGAGAAGAGCGTCGATGGGCTTGAGCGGCGACGTCGCCGCCTCGCGCCCGACTTCGAGCAAAAAGCCCTCCACGCGTCGATTTCCGCGCCCAAAGGGGATCGTCACGCGCTTGCCGACCTCGGCGCTGCCGATGAGCTCGTCCGGCACAAGGTAGGTGTAGAGCCGGTCGGCGGCATAGGGAACGGAAGAGACTGCGACGCGAGCAAGCATTTTCTCTGTCATACAGTCTCCCCCTTTGCGTTATTCAAGACTTACTTTGCGATGTGCGTGTCGATATTCTCTGCGGTGAGCTTACCGGCAGCGACCTCGTTGATGGCCGTGGTGACCGGCTTTTCGCAGAGGGGATAACCCTCTTCGTCGGCCTGCTCGGCGATCTGGCGGGCGCGGCGCGCGACCACGTTGACGAGCAGATAACGGTTCTCAACGTACTTGTTGAGCAGGCTCATTGCGGGATAAAGCATCATAATAGTTTACTTCCTTCTGCCTTCTCGGCTGATTTTTGAACTTATTCAGACAAAATGGCCATGCGCTCGGCAGGCTTGCAGTGCTCGGCGAGCATGATGGCGTTGATCTCGCGCACGGCGCGTTCCACCGTGTCGTTGATGACGAAATAATCATAGGTATTAGCGGTCTGAAGTTCGACCTTTGCGCGGACGAGGCGTTTTTGCACCTTTTCGGGACTGTCGGTGCCGCGGCTCGTCAGGCGTTCTTCAAGCGCCTGCCACGAAGGCGGCGCGATGAAGATGCGCACGACATCAGGCCGCTTATGCACGACCTGCAAGGCACCCTGTACCTCGATATCGAGGACGACGTCCTTCCCCTGCTCCATGGCCTCGTCGACAAACTTTTTCGGTGTGCCGTAGAAGTTGCCGACATACTCGGCATACTCCAAAAAGGCGTCCTCCGAGATCATCTTGCGGAACTCGTCGACGTCGGTAAAGTGATAGTGGACGCCGTCTATCTCGCCCGGACGCGGCGGACGCGTCGTGGCGGAAACGGAGAAATAAAGATCGTCGCGATCCTGAAATAACTCCTTGAGCACCGTGCTCTTGCCCACTCCGGATGGGCCGGAGATGATGAATGTTTTCCCCTTGTACATGATTTTCTATGCTTCCTCCTCCATGGCGAGCGTTTCCACGCCCAGCCTTGCGATCAGCTTGTCAGCGGCGATGGCCGAGAGCACCACATGGTCGCTGTCCATGATGAACACCGACGCGGTCTTGCGGCCGTAGGTCGCGTCGATCAGCATGCCGCGCTCGCGCGACTCCTGAATGAGGCGTTTGATCGGCGCGCTGTCAGGGCTGACGACGGCGATCAGGCGCTCGGCGGACACCATGTTGCCAAATCCGATGTTCAGCAGCTTCATTTGCTTCGCCCCTTACTCGATGTTCTGCACCTGCTCGCGGATCTTTTCGACCTCCGCCTTGAGCGCGACCACATCGCGCGCGATGGCGACGTCGTTGCACTTCGAGCCGATGGTGTTGCTCTCGCGGTTGACCTCCTGAATGAGAAAGTCCATCTTGCGGCCCATGGGCTCGTCGGAGAGCAGCATGTCGCGCAGCTGCGACACGTGCGAGCGCAGACGCACGGTCTCCTCGTCCACGGCGACCTTGTCGGCGTAGATGGCGGCCTCGGTCAGGATGCGCGATTCGTCGATCGTCGTGCTCTGCAAAACCTCCTGCATGCGCGCGGTCAGCTTTTCGCGGTACTCGCGCACCGTTTCGGGCGAGCGCTCCTCGACCTTGCCGGTGAGCGTTTCGATGGTCGTGAGCCTGCCGCCGATGTCCTCGGCCAGCTTCTTCCCCTCCGTCGCGCGCATCTGGTTATAGGACGCGAGCGCTTCGTCGAGCACCTCGCAGATGTCCGCGCCAACGGACTCTAAGTCTTCCTCCGCCTTGGTGACGGTCAGCACGTCCGGAATGCGGGCGAAGTCCGCCACGTAGGACTGCTTTTGAAGGTAATTCCCGCCGTCGATCTCATAGAGCTTGCGCAGCGCCTCTAAATAGCTGCGGGCCAGACCCTCGTTGACCACGACGACCTCTTCATCCGCGCCGGTCGAGTCGATGGTGACGAACACATCGACCTTGCCGCGCGAGATGGCCTTCTGCACGCGCCCCTTGATGGCGTCCTCCGCGAAGATGTAGGCGCGCGGCAGCTTCACCGTGCAGTCAAGATAGCGGTTGTTGACAGAGCGCACCTCGACGGTGATATCGCGATTGGAGAGCGTTTTTTTGGCTCTTCCATAGCCAGTCATACTTTTGACCACGATTCTTCTCCTCCATGATATAGTAAAAACACAAAACTGAAAAGTACAGGATTAAACAAAAATCAGTAGTAAATGCAAGGCAGCAAATAGCATCCGCCGCCGCTGAAGAGCGTGCAGCACGACCATGCCGCGCAGCAGCGCAGACACGCGCTGTCATCAAAATTGGCCGTGTGGACCGAGCGGAAGCCGTTGGGCCGGTAGCCCGCCCCCGTCAGCGCAGAGAGCGCGCTGCGATACTCTGGATTGTTCGGGTCCATCTGCACGGCGGTCTCCATATAGCGCTTGGCCTCGTCCATCCAGCCGCGCCGCGAGCAGACCACGCCCATCAGGAAGTTCCACTCCGCGTTGTGGTCGCTCACGCCGCTTAAGAGACGCTCAGCGAGCGAGATATCGCCGCGGTTGATCGCCATGCGCACCTGATTGAGCGAGCCCGCTCCATAGGCGCCGCCGTAAGCGGAGTTGCCATAGCTATTCCCGCTGCCGTAGCCGTAGGAGTGGCTCTGCGAGGCGGCGGAAGACGCCTTGCGCTGCTTCTGGATCTGGTCATAGGCCTCGTTGATCTCTTTCATTTTTTCCTGCGCGAGATCGGCCAGCGGGTTATCGTGGTAATTGTCCGGGTGGTATTTGCGGGCAAGGTCGCGGTAAGCGCGCTTGACCTCCTCGTCAGTCGCCGTCGGCGGGATATTTAGGATCTGATAGGGGTCATTCATACGGTTTCCTCGTTTTTCTCCGCCTTAATGCGGAAGTGTATTCTGCGCGGGGGCTTATGATACGTGCCCTTGAGAACGGCATTGCCGATCCCATAAAGGCTCTCGTAAAAAATGCTGTCTAAAATACTTGTCCACACGCCGCAGGAGAGCAGCGCGTAAGCGCTCGCCATGCGGTGCACGGAGAGGTCGAGCGAGGCGGCCACGGCTTCCCTGCTCTGCTCGTCCAGCTTGTCCCCATCAAGCTCATAGCGATAGCGCAGCGGATTGTAGCAATTCGAGTGCGCGTCCTTTTCAAAGTCATCTGCCGCGTCGACCAAGTAGATCCAGCGGCCGAGGTGGTAGAAAATTTCCTTCATCACGCGCCGCCGCATCTCGTCATCGACACAGTCGGCGATGTCCGCCATCAGCGCGGCGAAAGGCTCGGCGGCCTGATCGAGCGAGGCGCAGTGCTCCCGCTCGCGCTGGTGCAGATCATTTAGGTGCCGCTGCACGGAAGCATCAAATTCCGGCACGAACGTCCTCGCCTTGCGGTAAGCGCCGCGCAGCAAAAGCGCCGCGAGCCGGTATGGGATGGCTTTGAAAAAGCCGTGGTCTTCAATATGGTCGCGAAGCTGCCACCAGGCGAGCACCAGACTGTGGTCTGCCGCCGTTTCGAGCGCGACGGTGTGCGCCATGACGCACTGTGCCTTGCACGGATGCGCCGCGCAGCGGCAGCTCTCGCATTCCGGCTCCTGCGCGTCGGAGAGCAGGATAGCAAGGAACGTGAAGTCAAAATTCAGCACAAAGCGGGCGGCAAAGCCGTACTTTCGCCCGAGCTCGTGGCACAGCCCGCAGTAAACGGACTGGAAATGCGCTTCGTCCTGCTCGCTGAGGTGCGGCTTGGACGGCCTGATGTAACCAAACATACCTTAGAAAAGACGCACAATGGTGAACGTCAGCTTGCCGTTTTTCTTCGTGCGGCGGTCGCAGATGATCGCGGGGATGATGCCGACTAAAAACGCCGCGATGGCGATGGTATAGCGCAGTCCCTCGCTTTGAAGCGCGCCGGTCGCAAAGTAGCCGACAAGAAACAGCACGATCGGCAGAAGATAGACGAGGAGCATCACGCCGAGCAGATTCTTCGTGCTGCTCTCGACCACGACCTTTTGTCCCACTTCCGCGTGGGCATCGTTGCGCGCGACGGCGCGCACGCTTGCACCCGATACGCCGCAGCCTGCGCACTCCTCGCAGTCGTGGCCGCAGGCGGACTTGCGCGGGACAGAGATCTCCGCCATGCCGCCGGGAAGGATTTTTTCTACTGTTGCGATCTGAGTCATGCTGTCTCCTTTTGCGAATTGGCTTAGCTGATGTGAACGGTGACCTCGTAAGTGCCGACCGCGCCCACGTCGTAGCCGCTCACCTCGATGCGGGCGGGAACGGTGTAGCTGCCGCTGTCGGCGGCGATGTCGGATAGGTCTGCAATGACGTGGACCGCGCTGCCGTAGATGGCCTCAAGGTCGCTTGCGGAGCCTCGCAGCGTGACGGGCAGTGACGAGGTCACGACGGTGACGGTGTGATCGCCTGAGAAATTCTCGTAGCTGAAGTGCGTCGCCTCGACCTCTTTCGTGCTGATGTCGCCGCTGCTGATCGTGAGCGTAGCGCTTGTGATCCCGCTTAAGTTGTTCACCCCGTCGGGAATGAGAATGTCATAGGTCAGCGTCTCCGAGCCCTGCACGTCCTCAAGCGCGAGCGTGCCGAGCGAGATCTCACTGATGCCTGCCATCTGCGTCGCATCACCGGAAAGGGTGATGCTGCTGTGGCTGAGCGTATAGGTGTAATTCTCGAGCCGCGAGCCCGCGGATTCGATAAAGTTGACGGTCAGCGGAACGTCCTTCACCTTGAGCACCGGCATCGTCACCTGCACGTTTTCACTCATGGGATGGATGTTCTTGCTCTCAATGAGCTGGTCGTTGAAGTCATAGAGCTCATAGTCGAGCAGCTCCACGACCGTGGAGGATGCATTTTCGATGTCGAGCGTGACCTGCGCGTAGCTGATCTGCATGATGTCAGCCTGCTGGCCGCGCACCTCGAGCGTTTCGGGCAGCATCTCGACCGTGCCGGCGATGTAGCCCTCGGCCACATTGCCGACGACCTTGCAGCGGATCTCGATGTCCTTCTTGTTGAGCTCGCCGATCTCGACCTGAACGGTGCGGATGGTCGGCGATTCGACCTTCACGCTGCTCGACGAGACCTTCGAAGGGTACAGGATCGTGTAGCTGACGGACTGCTTGCCCGCGTAGGTGATGGTCGAAAGGTCGCTCACGAGCCGCAGCTCGCTCGTGTCAAAGTCGTAGACGACGTTGCGCGGCATCTGGAGCTTTAAATCGACGGTGATATCCTCGTCCCCACTGATGCGCATGAGGCCCTTGTCGGCAAGCGACGTGTCCTCGTTGAGAAATTCGATCGGCACGTCATGGACGTACACGGTCACGGATTCCTTGTTGTTCACGTAGAACCAGATCGTTGCCGCGATGAGGATGGACAATGCAACGTAGAAGATCTTGCGGCGCTTACTTTTCATCGTCCTTGTCCCCCTTTCCGGCACTGAGGAGCTTCAAGAGCTTCATGTGGAGCTTGTCATCCTGTTCGGTGGGCTCCTGCGGGACAAGCTCATTGATGAGCAGCTTTTCGAGCGTCTCGGGCATCAGGTGGCGCTTTAAGAGGCCGCCGATGGCGACGGAGATCGTCCCCGTCTCCTCCGAGACGATGACGACGACCGCGTCGGAATTCTCGCTCATGCCGATGCCCGCACGGTGACGCATGCCAAGGTCGCGGCTCAGGTTCACGTTTTTCGAGAGCGGCAGCATGCAACCGCCCGCGAGCAGCCGCCCGTCACGCATGATGACCGCGCCGTCGTGCATGGCCGCCTTAACGAAGAAAATATTTTTGAGAAGCTCGCTGCTCACGCGCGCGTCGACGATTGTGCCCGTGCGGGCGATGTCGTCCAGCGCCATTTCACGCTCGAAGACGATGAGAACGCCCGTGCGCGTTTTGGACATTTCCGTGCAGGCGAGCACCGTCTGCGCGATGGCGTTTTCAATGGCCGAGACCTGCTGAGTGCGCGCGAAGGGGTTGAACGAGCGCCAGCGGCTCGAGCCGAGCTGATCGATGAGGCGGCGGATCTCGGGCTGGAAGAGCACGATGAGCGCCAGCGCACCGAGCGAGAGAATATGGCTCAAAAGGAAGTAAATTCCGTTGAGCGAGAACGCGTCCGAGAGCATCAGCGCCAGCAGGAACAGCAAAATCACCTTGCCGACGCTCTCGACCTTCGACGTGCCGACGAGCTTTAAAAGCCAATAGATCGCATACGCCATCAGCGCAATATCAAGATAGTCCGAGATCCTGAGCGTGAGCACATAGCGCCACGCGCCTTCCAAGATGGGCATGACAAATTCCATAGGCACGCTCCCCCTAAGCAATAGTTATTACTTATTTTAATATGAAACACTCCAAATTGCAACGGTAGAGCGATGAATTTTCTATGAAATCTCAGTTTTTTGCCTGACCTGCCGCGATCGCGCGCAGAGAGGAAAGAAACGTGTCGATCTCGCTTTCGCGATTAAAGGCGGAAGCGCTCAGCCGCACCGTTCCGTCGGGCAAAGTGCCCACCGTTTTGTGCGCGAACGGCGCACAGTGCAGCCCCGCGCGCAGCGCGATACCGCGCTTTGCCATCTCCTCGGCAACACTTTCTGGCGAAAGGCCGTCCACCGTGAACGATAAGACCCCTGCCTGCAAGCTTTCCTCCAGCGAGAGAAATCCGTGTACACTTGGAATTTTGCCGAGGCCCTCTCCTGCTCGACGGATGAGCGCGCGGCTGTGGTGCAGGATGCGCTCCGGGCGCTGCGCGCGCACGAAGGCGATGCCCGCCTCGAGCCCCGCGATGCCAGGAACGTTGTGCGTCCCTGCCTCCAGACGGTCGGGAAGAAAGTCCGGCATGCTCTGGCGCAGCGATTCGCTGCCTGTGCCGCCTTCAATGAGCGGGAGCGCGTCGCTGCCGCAGAGCAGCAGCCCCGTCCCCTGCGGGCCGTAAAGTCCCTTATGCCCCGGCATGGCAAGGAATGCGGGCGCGAGCGCGGAAAAGTCGATCGGCAGCGAGCCCGCGGATTGAGACGCGTCGATGATGAGCGGCACGCTTGCGCCGCGGCAGAGCTGCGCGATGCGCTCAATTGGTAAAATAGCGCCGAAGACATTGGAGACATGCGTGCAGATAACGGCATCGGGCTCATGCGCAAGCGCGCGCTCGAAGGCTTCGACCGTCTCCTGCGGCGAAAAAAGCGGCGCGGCGGCGACGATGACCTCCGCGCCCAGCGCGTGCAGCGGCCGCGTGACGGCGTTGTGCTCATAGCCTGAGACGACGACCCGCCCGCCAGGGCGGACAAGGCTCTTGATGGCGATGTTCAGTCCATGCGTCGCGTTCATCGTGAAAACGACCTGCTCGCTCGACGGCACGGAGAAGAGTTTCGCCGCCGCGCTGCGGCAGCGGAACAGCGTTTCCTCGGCAAGGCGTGCGCTTTCGTACCCGCCCCGCCCGGGCGAGCTCATCGTGCGCCTGAGCTACATTCAGCGCAACGTTTCCGAGCCGCTGATCTCGACGGTATCGCGCAAGTT
>ERZ773143.978-NODE-978-length-28362-cov-6.511852_pt1 | contig 28362 bp, 33 predicted proteins | sample MGYA00580852_ERZ773143 | MGnify/ENA primary metagenome ERZ773143 (study PRJEB29015, sample SAMEA2737853) | human gut metagenome | biome: human gut; feature: human-associated habitat; material: faeces | place: China | collected 2012 ... | reverse complement strand
CTTTATTTTGAGCATAAGAATTGACCGCTTCTGGCATGCCACCTACATAATAATAAAGTTTTAAAAATTCCTTTAATTTTGAATTAAATACACCAATCATATCAAAATCATTTTCCTTTAATAATTGCAATAAATTTTCTTCTCCTAAAGCCTCTAAAAATTCAAAAAAACTTAAAGGTGCTAAATCTAAAAAATCAACTTTGCCGACTGGAAAAGAAGTACCTTCATGGATTGCAACCCCTAAAAGAGAACCGGCAGAAACTATATGATATTGATTAGCATTTTCATAAAAATATTTCAATGCTTTTAAGGCTTTTGGAGTCTCCTGAATTTCATCTAAAATAATCAATGTATTTTCAGGTTCTATATTTACATTAGATTCAATTTTTAAACCTTGAATGATTTTATCCAAATCAAAATCATCTTCAAAAAGTTTATCCATTCTTGAGTTATCATCAAAATTTATATATGCACACTTTTTATAATATTGTTTACCAAACTCTTTCATTAACCATGTTTTTCCAACTTGTCTTGCACCTCTGATTATCAAAGGTTTTCTAGTTGGAGAGTCTTTCCATTTTTTTAATTCATTCATTTTATCTCTATACATATTATCACACTCCAATCTCTATATATTATATCACATTTTACACAAAAAGCAAAGGACTTTTTGTAAAAATATCACATTTTACAAACGACTTTTTAATATAACATACACATTTTCCTAAGGACTTTTTAATGAAATATACACATTTTCCTAATCACTTTTTTAATAAAAACTACTTTTAATTTTAAAATTTATATGGTAAAATATCCAAATAAAGAAAGGTTTTTATAATGAAAGATGGAATATTTGTATTACCAGAATTACAAGCACTAAATCCAGAAAACTTAATATAATATAGGGAGAAAAACAAATGATATATGAATTTGAAGTACCAGGAAAAGTAATAGGAAAAGGAAGGCCACGACTAAACTCATACACAGGAGCGGTCTACACACCGACAAGAACAAAAGATTATGAATCACTAGTAGAACAATACTTTTTGCTAAAATATCCAAGATTCAAAATTTTAGAAGGAAGAATAAAAGTAAATATAATAGCATACTTTTCAATACCAAAAACAACAAAAAAATCAGAAATAAACGAAATGTTAGATAACAATATCAGTCCAACCAAAAAACCAGATATAGATAACATTGTAAAAGTAGTTTTAGATAGCATGAATAAATTTGCATTTAGAGATGATAATCAGATAACTAAATTAGAAGTAGAAAAAAAATATGCACTAGAAGATAAGGTCTATGTAAAAATAGAAGAATATTAATGTCTTTTTTGAGAACCTATCTATTTAGGACATCATAGTTAAAAAACAGTAGGAGATATTTCATTCAATAAAAGAATATCAGAATATAATTATGAAAAAATAAGATTTATCCATATAAAAAATGTATTTATTTAAACCAATAGGAATATTGTTGAACCAATTAAAAAATATCCCTGTTGGTTTAAAATGTTTCTAATAATAAAAATACATAAAAGACAAACAATATGTATAAACATTTTAATAGAAAGGGGATGTTGGATGAAAATTATTAGTATAAAAAAGAAAACAATATTCAAGGTAAGCGGTGTATTATTGTTTGTTATGGTAATATGTATTTTTACACAATCATTTGGAATGCAGCATTATTATAAAGTTGATTTTTCAACAGGGTTAGTAACAGCAACAACTTTAAATGTTAGAAGTGGACCAGGAGTAAATTATAACATAGTGGCAACAGTCAAGAAAAATGAATATATAAGAGTATTTGCTGGTGTAGGAGATTGGTATATTGTTCAGGTTGAAGGAGACTATGTAGGAGCTGTTAGCAAAAAGTATGTAAAAGCAATATATCCGAATTCTAGTGGAGGAACAAATTCAGGAAGTACCGGATCTAGTAGTTCAAGTTCAGGAAGCACAGCTAATACAACCACAATGAGTAGTGATGAAAAAGAAGTATTTGATTTAATAAATAAGCAAAGAACAAATAATGGATTAACTGCTTTAAAAATGGATTCAGAAGTATTGAATGTTGCAAGAATAAAGGCAAAAGATATGGTAGACAATAACTATTTTTCACACAATTCACCGACTTACGGTTCTCCATTTGATATGCTAAAAAGTTTTAAAGTATCATATAAAACAGCAGGAGAAAATATAGCTGGGAATTCTAGCAATAGTGCAGCTGTTACTGCTTGGATGAATTCTTCTGGTCATAAAGCCAATATTTTAAATTCTGCTTTTAATTATACTGGTATAGGTGTTGTTAAAAGCAACAAGTATGGAAAAGTATATGTCCAAATTTTTATAGGAAAATAATAATATTTATAACAACAAAAAAGTGTAAGGTAAATTGATATATTTATATTACACTTTTTTATTGTTTTCGACAAAATACGACAGCATTTTCAAAATTAAAGTATTAAAATCAATAATATCATAAGAAAAAACTAAATTTTTTAAACAAAGTTATATTTTAAGAAAGGAAAAGTTATTAAATATGGAAATAGAAGAAGTAATATATGACTTCTTAAATGAATTTGGTTACACAGAAGATGAAAGAATAGAAGGTGTTATTTTTTATGGGAGTTATCAAACAAATACTAATAAAGAAGACTCTGATGTTGATTTAATTATTATATATAATTCAAACTCACAAAAAGCAGCACAAAAAGAATATATACAATATAAAGGATATAATTTTGAAAATTATCAAAGAACGTTACAAAATTTATATGATAGAGTAGATAAAGATTTTGAAAATTATGAAGATACAATGCTATCAGCAGTTGGATATGGCAAAATATTACAAGATAAAAATGGAAAATTAAAAGAATTACAAAAATATACTTTGCAAAAATACAAAAATGGATTACCAAAACTAAGTCAAGAAGATGTAATTTATGAAGCTAAATCATTACAAAAATCAATAGAATATTTAAGAAAAATGAATTTAGAAAAATCCATATATTACAATACCTTTTATGCTATTACACTTAATAAAATTAGAGTCTATTATAACAAGAAAAATGGATTCTCCAATATGTCAACATCCAAAGTTTATAAATTATATACAGATAAAAAAATGCAGGAAGTACAACACAAAAGCATGCCAGAAAATCAATTCATAGATAAGTATATAAATTGTATAAAAACAAATAAATTCGAAGAAATAAATCAATTATTTAAATATGTTATAAGAGATATTGATAAAGAGATAGACTTTAATAATATAAAATTTTGTATAGGAAGGAGAAATCACTAGTTGAAAGTTAAAACATTAGAAATACCAAGAAATCAATATAGAATGTCAATAATATCAAGTTGCAATATGAAATGTGTATACTGTCATAATGAAGGAAATAATGAAATAAGTATGCTAAAACTAGAAGATATTGAAAAAATAATAAAAGATTCAAAAGAATATGGATTAAAAGCAATTAGATTAACTCGGAGGAGAACCTCTTATACATCCGCAAATTTACGAGATATGTAAAATGATATCTGAAAAATATAACTTAGATATAGGAATTAATACTAATTGTATAGAAATAGAAAAATTAATTTATATGATAAAACATAAATGGATAAATAGAGTAATAGTAGGTTTAGACTACTTTGATAAAGATATATCTAAGAATTCACCAGTAGGAGTTTCATCAAAACAAATATTAGATAATATATTAAAAATTAAAAGTTTTGGATGTGATGTAAGCATATCATCAGTCTATAATGATGATTTAGAGAATAAAATAAAGATGTTAGAGTGGGGAATAGAACATGAGGTAAGAATTAAAATTTTAGAAATAGTTAACTACAAAAAAGAAAAAAATACATCAAAAGAATTCTTAAAAATGGAAAAAATATTACAAAATAAATTTAAATTATCATATAAAAAGGATTCATATAATGAAATTAGTGGATATATAGATAACAGAAAAGTTGTTACATTTTTTCATTCACATTGTAAAATTAGAGAGTGTGATATCTGTAAGCAAATTCATTTAAGAATAACAGCAAATGGAAAAATGAAACAATGTATGTATAATGATGAAGATGATATAGACGTAAAAAATATGCAATTCAAAGAAAATTTGAAAAAATATATTGAAAGACCTGCAAAATTTTATTAAAATACAATTAACCAACTGGTAATTAATTGGAATCAATTATAATATTGGATGAAAACTAAAAAAGGAGAGAGTTATGGAAGAAAATGATATAAAGATAGAAAACTTATATGGAAATTTTAAATTTCGAGTAAATGGAGTACTAATATGCAATAATGAAATATTAGTAGTAAAAATGAGTCAAAACAATTTTTACTGTTTGCCAGGAGGACATGTAAAAATTGCCGAAAGTTCGAGAGAAGCAATGTTAAGAGAAAATAAAGAGGAAACAGGATATAATGCACACATTGAAAAGCTTATAGCAATAACGGAGAACTTTTTTACAAGGAAAAATGGTAAAAAAATACATGAACTTGGCTTTTACTATTTATTAAAGTTAGACGATAAAGAAAATATTACAAAAAAAGAATATGAAACACAAGAAGAAAATGAAGAAAAAATAAATTTACATTTTAAATGGGTTTCTATTGAAGAACTCAAAAATATAGATTTTAAACCAACACAACTCAAAGAAAAATTATTAAACAAAAATTTTGAGTTTGAACATTTTATCATAAAATAGTTTTTTAGCTTAATGCAAAAGCATTAATTATATAAAACAGTTCTTTAAAGCAATAAAAAAACAGAAAGGAATGTGAAAAAAATGAAAAAATACATAACGGTAAAAAACAATTTAGAACGGATATTTTTATCACAAAGAGTCCAAAACAAAACTTTTCAAATAATAAAAGAAAAGCAAAAATTAATAGTTGAATATTATGATTCATTTATTGCTGTAAACATTACTGGAATTATAACAATATTTTATTTTTTTAATGACACATGTGAGCAACCACACAACGACTTTATTGATGTAACATTAAATGAAAAATATTTATTAAGAAATATTTTGAAAGGAAGTTTAAAAAAAATAAATGTTATAATTGAAGGAGCAGATGGAGTAGGAAAATCAACATTAGCACAAAATCTAGCAGTTGAAGGAATTTTAACACAAGATAGAGCTGTAAAAGAAATAACTCAAAAAATGAGAGAGGAAATTCCAGATACAATAAGAATAAATAAAGTAAAACAATATCTTAAAGAAGATAAAAATAGGAAAGTAATTTTCTTGTATTTATCAGATGAAGAAAGTTTGAAAAAACGAATTTATTCACGGGAAGTTGTAAGCGAATTTGATAAGAAAGCAATAATTTTTCAAAGATTATATTTGGACACATATTATAATTTAAAAAATTATAAAAACCTATTTTTAATTGACTGTTTAAATAAAACAGAAAAAGATTTATTAGCAGAAATTAAAGAACTGATTTAAATTAAAGATTTTTATAAAGAGTATGAAACAACCTATTTGTTTCATACTCTTTATAATTTATTAAAAACATAACTAAGAACCATCACGATAAATATATCATAAAATATAACAGGTGATGCAAATGAAAAATATAATAAAAAGTTTATATGAAGACGCAAAAAATATAAAAGAAAAAGACCCAGCATGTCGAAATATTTTAGAAGTTATTATACTATACCCGGGATTTCACGCTATATTATTTCATAGAATAGCCCACTTTTTATATAACAAAAACCTGCACTTTTTAGCAAGATTAATATCACAAATTTCAAGACACATAACAGGAATTGAAATACACCCAGGTGCAAAAATAGGAAGAAGACTACTTATAGACCATGGAATGGGAGTAGTAATAGGAGAAACATCAACAATAGGAGATGATTGCACAATATACCATAATAGTACATTAGGAGGAACAGGTAAGGATAAATATAAAAGACACCCAGATATAGGAAACAATGTAATGGTTGGTTCAGGAGCAAAAGTATTAGGACCAATAAAAATAGGGAATAATGTAAAAATAGGAGCAAACAGTGTAGTATTAAAAGACATACCAGACAATGTAACAGTTGTACGGAATACCACGGAAAAGTAGTGTAGAGCAAAAGGACAGGGAAAATATATAAAAATACTTGTTTTTTTCAAGTAAAAATGGTAAAATATATGAAAATTTGAGATATTTGGAGGGTACAATACCATGTATGAGAGAAGTGCAATAGTTCTAGAAAAAAACTTTAATACAATATTAGGATTTGATAAAAAACCAAACTTAAAAACAATATATAAAGACTATAAAGAAATTACAGAAGAAATACAAAAGTACCAATTAATTCTTGAAGAAGAAGATAAGATAATAAACGAATTTGATACAGTTGCAAACGAGATAAGAACAATTCAACAAGAACAAAAAAGGATTTCTAAAACAAACACAAAATTAGAAGAAGATAGAAATCAACTTTTTGATGATTTAGACGAAGAGCCAGAAATTATTGAGAAAAAACTTATAAAAATAGAAAATAGTATTTCTGCAAATAACGAAAAACTAGAAGAATTAAGAAAAAATTATATAAAAGCACTAACAGATTTTGCACAAAAACAACAAGAAAGAAACACTAGTTCAAAAAGTAGAAGAGCAGAAGAAAAAAAGCACCTTCAATTAATAGAAAAAATAACAAATGATTTCAACAGTATAGATAAAAACGTTTTAAGAGAGATAAAAGAATATCTTAATTCAGAAAACGAAGACACTGAAAAAGAAATAATAGATGCAATGATAGAAAATGGAAAAGATGAAAGAGTACCATTTAACAGAGAAGTAATCGAAAATGCTGTCAGTATTAGAAATAAAATAGAAAAAAGAGAAGCAGAATGTTATATAGCAGTTTATGAAAAAACAAAGAGACTATTAATAGAACTAAACAATGATGATATAAAATTAGACAAGTATACTAAAAATCTAAGAGATGTAAGCTTAAAATTAGCATTTCTAAAAGCATTGAAATTATATATTGTAAGTTTCTTAGATAATGAAAGAATGGCAGCTATTAATGGAGTAAAAGTCCACAATAAATTGATGTCAGAGGCATGCGAAAGTTTTAAAGCAGATATAGAACAATTTGAAAATTTATATGAATTAATCTTACGAGAAATAGCAGGAAAATCAAGCAAAAAAGCATATAAAGAATTATATAATAAAGAATATCTAAAAAATGTTGAAGATAAAGAGAAAAACTTTGAAAAAGAAGTAAATAATATAAGAATAAATGCAGGAGCTTTAATAAATTCTAATTATTGGAGAATAGAAGAGATAAAGAATATTTATCATATTTTTCAAAATGAAGTAAGTGAAAAGTTTGGAAAAGATTTATCAGAATTTAAATTAGAGGAAGATGATGCAGAAGTTGTACCAGAAGAAAAAGTAGAAGACGACATATTTAAAACAAAAATTTCAGAGGAGGATGCTGAATATGTTGAAGAATTTGAATTTGACGATGATGATGAGTACGAAGATGAATATGATGAAGAATATGAGGATGACGATTCAGAAATAGATGATTCAGACGACGATGAATATGAAGAAAACGAAGAATATGATGAATATGAAGAAGATGATGAGAATCAAGATGATAGTGATATAGATTCAGATGATGAATTCGAAGAAGATGAAGAGTTTGAAGATGAATATGATGACAACTATAATGATGAGTATGACGATGACTATGATGATGAATATGATGATTATGATGACGAAGAAGACGATGATGATGACTATAAAGAAGAGGATGAACGCAATCACAATAAACATAGCAAAATAAACAAAAAACAAAACAAAACAAAAAACACAAGAAAAAATAATCAAAAACAAGAAGATAGTGATAACTCAAAAAAAGGAATAGGACTATTCAATAAACTATTTAAACAATAAAAATATTAAATAAAATATTCAGACGATAAAAAGGAAAGGTAGAAATGTATTTAATAGTAGGATTAGGAAACCCAGAAAGTGAATATGCACACACAAGACACAACATGGGATTTGACACAATAAATGAATTAGCAAAAAACAACAATATCAATATAACAAAAACAAAATTCAAAGCACTATATGAAACAGGAATAATTCAAAATGAAAAAGTAATATTACTAAAACCACAAACATATATGAATCTAAGTGGAGAGGCAATAAAAGAAGCAAGAGACTTTTATAATGTAAAACCAGAAGAAATAATAGTAATATATGACGACATAGATATAGAAAAAGGAAAAATAAAACTAAGAAAAAAAGGTGGACCAGGTTCACACAATGGTATGAAATCGGTTGTACAAGAATTAAACACAACAGATTTCATAAGAATAAGAGTAGGTATAGGACAACCTGAATTCAAAAGTGATATGATAAATTATGTCATTGGAAACGTGCCAGAAGAAGAGCAAAAAATACTACAACAAGGGACAAAAAAAGCGGCAGAAGCAATAGAAGAAATATTAAAAAACGGAATAGATATTGCAATGAACAAATTTAATTAGAGAGGAATACAAAAATGCTAGAAATATTAATAGACAAAAATCAACAAGAAAGGCAAATAGCGTTAGTAGACAATGAAAAACTAGTAGAATACTATATAGACGAAGAAAAATCGACAAGAAAAGAAGGAAATATTTATATAGGTGTAGTAAGGAATATAATAAAAGGTATGCAATCAGCATTCGTAGACATAGGAACTGAAAAAAATAGTTTTATACACTTAAAAGATATACTAGAAAAAGTTAATGAAAAAAATGAACAAAACAACACAAAAAATCAACTAAATCATAATGAAATAGACATAAGTGATGTTATAAAAGAAGGACAAAAAATATTAGTACAAGTAAAAAAAGATAGCAATCTTCAAAAAGGAGCAAGAGTATCAACACACATAAATTTACCAAGCAAATATATAGCATTAATGCCAAATACAGATATAATAACAATATCTCAAAAAATAGAAGATAAAAAAGAACAAGAAAGACTAATAAAACTAGTAAAAGAAAACCTAAGTCAAGGAAACGGAGCAATAATAAGAACATCAGCAGTAGGAAAAGAAAAAGAAATAATAGAAGATATAAAAAACACAGAAAAAAGATGGGACAACATCCAAAAAGCATTTAAAAATGACACAGGTAAAATGCCAAAACTATTAGAGAAAGCACAAAGTCTCGTTGAAAAAATGATAATAGATTTGCCAGAAAATTCAATACAAAAAATAACAGTAAACAGCAAAAGAGAATTTGATAAAATTCAAAACTTTAAAAATCAAAACAATTATTTAGAAAACGCAACAATAGAACTAAAAGAAAATGAAGATGTACTAGATAAATACGATATAAAAAAAGAAATATTAAAAATAGAAAACAGAAAGATATGGCTAAAATGTGGTGGATTTATCACTATTGATAAAACAGAAGCACTAACAGCAATCGATGTAAACACAGGAAAATATACAGGAAGTAAAAATCCAGAGCAAACAGTATATAAAGTAAATGAGGAAGCAACAATTGAAATAGCCAAACAACTTAGATTAAGAGATATTGGCGGAATTATTATAATCGACTATATTGATATGAAAGATGATAGCCATAAAGAAAAAATAGAAAAATTATTAAAAGAAAGATTAAAAAATGATAGAACAAAAACACAAGTTGAAGGTTTTACAAAATTAGATTTAATGGAAATGACAAGAAAACATGTATGCAGTCATAAAGAATAAACCGATGGAGGAAAAAATGAACGTAGGATTTATATCACTAGGATGTAGCAAAAATTTAATAGATACAGAAGTAGCAATAGGACTATTCAAAAACAACAACTATAAAATAGTAAACAATCCAGATGAAGCAGACATATTAGTAGTAAACACATGTGGATTTATAGAATCAGCAAAAGAAGAAGCCATTAACACAATCTTAGAAATGGCAGAATACAAAAAGAAAAGATGCAAATATCTAATAGCAATGGGATGTCTTGTGCAAAGATATTATGATGATTTAGTAAAACTTTTACCAGAAGTGGATTTATTCATTAAAATAGATGAATACAACAAATTATGGGATAAAATAGAAGATTTACTAAAAAGAGATATTGTAGAAAAATCAAAGACAAAAACAATTACAAAAATATCAGAATTAAAACCGCTTCCAATGCCTACATACAATGAATTTATGGAAAGAATTGTTACAACAGGTAAAAATTATGCATATTTAAAAGTAGGAGAAGGATGTAGCAATAGATGTACATATTGTGCAATTCCATATATAAGAGGTCCATTTGTTAGTAGAAAAATGGAAGATGTTTTAGACGAAGCTGAAATGCTTGCTAAAAAAGGAATAAAAGAATTAATCGTAATTGCACAAGATACAACAAAATATGGTGTTGATATATATGGAGAAAGCAAACTTGCAGAATTATTAGAAAAATTAAGCAAAATAAATGGAATTGAATGGATTAGATTCTTATATTCATATCCAGAAGGAATTACAGATGAGTTGATAAAAGTTATAGCAACTAATAAGAAGATTGCAAAATACTTTGATATTCCAATTCAACATATATCAAATCCAATTCTAAAAAAGATGAATAGAAAGACAAGTAAAGAAAATATTACTGCAATAATAGAAAAAATCAGAAATGAAATACCAGATGTAACACTAAGAACAAGTTTGATTGTTGGATTCCCAGGTGAAACTAAGGAAGATTTTGAAGAACTTTTAGATTTTGTTAAAAACACAAAATTTGATAAGTTGGGTACATTTATGTACTCAAAAGAGGAAGGAACACCAGCAGCAAGACTTCCAGAACAAATACATGGTAATACTAAAAAATCAAGATATAACAAAATAATGGAAGCACAACAAGAAATTTCAAAACAAATTTTAAAAAATAAAATAGGAAAAACTTATAAAGTTTTAGTAGAAGATATGTCTTTTGATGGCAAATATTTTATAGGTAGAACTATGCAAGATGTTCCAGATGAAGACGGATTAGTATATATTGAAAATAATGATAATTCAAATGAAAATGAAATTTTAGATAATTTTGTAAATTGTAAAATTATTGATGTAAGTAATTATGATTTAATTGGAGAAATAGAATAAATCAGAAAAAACAATTCATATGCAATGTAATTTTATATATTAAGAAAAGAACCAGTAAATAGTAGAATCATTTACTGGTTCTTTAAATGTTGTAACATTCTTCTCTCTGCATCTTTTTTAGCAATATCTTCACGTTTATCATAAAGTTTTTTACCTTTGCCAACACCAAGCTCAACTTTAACTAAACTGCCTTTAAAATACATACTTAATGGAACAAGGCTATAACCTTTTTGTTTAGTCATAACTATTAATTTGTTAATTTCACGTCTATTTAACAATAATTTTCTATCACGTAAAGGATCTTTATTAAAAATGTTTCCATGTTCATATGGACTAATATGTAATCCAACAATATAAATTTCATTATTTTTTATTAGGGCATAGCTGTCCTTTAAGTTTGCTTTCCCGCTTCTTATAGATTTTATCTCTGTACCTGATAGTACAATTCCTGCTTCTAATTTATTTTCGATTGTGTAATTATGAAATGCAGTTGGATTTTTTGCAATTAATTTATTATCAGACATGTTTTTATATACCTCTCATTTTCTAAATATTTCAATTAAAAGTATAACACGAAAAAAGCAAAACTGCAAACAAAAATATAAGATGATTATTAAAAATTATATAGTATTTTAAAGAAAATAATTTATAGAAATAAGTTTAAGTTCTATTGACATATTCACGATTTATGGATATAATTTTTAAAAATCCACAATTTGTGAATCATATGATACAATAAAAAGAATTAGTAATAAAAAACATGAAATCACAAATAATAAGAAAAATTAATTAAAAAAACTAAGGAGGAAAAAATATGCTAAGAAATAAAGACAAAGGTATTACATTAATTGCGTTAGTAATTACAATCATAATTTTATTAATATTAGCGGGAATATCAATATCAGCATTAACAAACCAAGGATTGTTCAAAAATGCAAAGGCAGCTCAAAATGCAACAGAAAAAGCAGAAGAAGAACAAGGACAAAGATTAAACGAATATGAAGATGAGATAAATAAATATTTAAATAATGCTAATGAAGATGAAAAAATTGGTTTGATAACAGATAATATAAATAAGGAGTTAAGCAAGACAGATAATACTAAATTAAAAGACGAAAAAGGTAATAGAATAGTAGTACCAGCAGGATTCAAAATAATAAATGGAGCAACAACAGCAGATAAAGGAATAGTAATAGAAGATGTAACAGAAACAGCAACAAAGGGAAGCCAATTTGTGTGGATACCAGTTGGTACTATAACAAAAGCAGATGGTACATCAGTAGAAATAAATTTAAATAGATATACATTTGATTCAAATGGAATACCAACAGCACAAGATAGTAACGTTATAAATAGTTACTATCAAGAATTAGAAACTTCAAGTAAAGGAAATGCAACAGCAAAAAGTATAACAAATTTTAAAAATAGTGTAGTCCAAAATGGAGGATATTATATAGGAAGATATGAAGCAAGAACAGCAACAGCTAGAAATGCTACTGGAAATGCTTTAACACAAATAACAGAAAAAGGAACAGAAAATGTATATAACTATGTAACACAACTACAAGCTGCACAATTATCTCAAAATATGTATAATAGTGATAAATTCACAAGTGATTTGATAAATAGTTATGCATGGGATACTGCAATAGTATTTATACAAAATTGTGGAACAAATACAAAATATTCAATACAAAATAGTTTAAATAAAGCATTAGCACAAACAGGCACAAACTCTTTATCAGACACAAGTAAAATAGACGTTCAATGTAATATATATGATATGGCAAGTAATATAATAGAATATACAACAGAGACGTCTACATTTAACGCTTCCCAATTTCCATGTACATCACGAGGAGGTTATTACAATGAAAATAATCGATGTGCAAGTACTCGTTACTATAACCTTACCTCTAATAGTCGAGATCATTTAAGCTTTCGCCCAATTTTATATGTAAATGTTTAAAATTTTAGAAGAAAAAGTGTCACCATAGCGATGGCACTTTTAAAAATTAATTTTCATTATCATCATCATTACGTCCATGGCGACCAGTATTTGTAAATTGCATAGAATAATACCAAACAACAGCAATTATAGCGATAGCAACAACACCAAGTACAAACCAAATCCAGGCATTTTGAGACATACCCATAGTAGTATCAGTATTTGTTCTAGTAGCAGAATATCCACTATTCATATTAGAACTAGACATACCAGATGTACGATTGCCATTCATCATATTTTCAGTTCTACCAGTCGCACCTTTGGAAGCATTAGAGACATCCATAGCAGCATTTTCAACAGTATCTTCAACACCATCAACAAAATTTCTAACATCATTAACAGCAGAACCAATACCACTACCATCAGTAGCTAAACAAATAGAAAAAGAAAAAATGCTAAACAATAAAATAGCCAAAGAAACAAAAAATCTTCTATTCATAATAATAATCCTCCTTACAATTTAAAAGTTTGATATGATTTTTTAAATCTACTAATATTATTTTAAAATTTGGAGAAAATATACATACAAAAATTGCTAGAAAAATGCAAAAAAGTTGTCAACAGGAAAAACCAAATTTGACAACTTTTGACAATTTATTTTATTAATTTTTTAATCTAATTAAAATAGCAATAGCTAGTAATATTAAAATGATTCCAATACTAATCAAGAAAATATTTAAAATATTTGTAAGTCCTAAACCAGATTCTGTTGAAGATGTTGTTTTCACAGTAGCTGATGAAGTAGTAGATATTGGATTTGTATTAGTATTTGATGAAGATCTTGCATAATTTGAAGTAGGATAATCTTCTTCATCAGTAGTATTAATAGTTGTATTAGAGTCACTAGTATTTTCTGTTAAATTTAAATCAACTGCTTTTACATTTAAATTCAATAGTATTGTAACAATAAAGATTAATGTTGCAATTAGAACTTTTTTCAATTTTGTCATTAATATACCTCCTAAAAATTTTCATTTGTTTTACTAAATAATAATAACACAAAATAAATTAACAGTCTAGTTTTTTTATAAAATTTAATATAAAAATGTAACCACAAAACTGACCGTTCAGAATAATAGAGAAAAAATAAAAAATAATATAAAATCTAAAAAAACAAAAAAGGAAAAGAAAAATGAAAACAGAAAAATTCAAACAAATAAAATCAACACACACATATTTAAAAGAAAACAACAACAAATACACAGAAAACATAGCAATAATAGCAGAAGAACAAACAGAAGGAATAGGAACAAAAGGAAGAAAATGGCACACAGGTTCAAATAAGAATATAGCAATAAGCATATTAAACAAAACACAAAAAGACATAACAAAATTAGAAGGATTAACAACAGAAATAGCAAAAAGAATCCAAAAAACAATGCAAGAAAACTATAACATCAGATTAAACATAAAAGAACCAAATGACCTAATGCTAAATGGAAAGAAAATATGTGGAATTTTAACAGAATGCAACACAATAGGAAACAAAATAAATTATATAATAATAAGCCTAGGTTTCAACGTAAATGAAGATAAATTTCCAAGTGAATTAGAAAACATAGCAACATCATTATATAAAGAAACAGGAAAAATTTTTGATAAAGAAAAAATCACAGAAGATTTTATTAAAACATTAGAAAATATAATATAGAGGTGAAAATGAAAAGTATAGAAATCATAGCAACAGGAAGATATTTACCGAAAACTGAAATAAACAATTCATATCTTGCAAAAAAACTAAATATAACGGAAGATTACATATACAAAAGAACAGGAATACAAAAAAGATATTATTCAAAAGATGAAAATATAGAAGAATTAGCAATAAAAAGTGTAGAAAATTTGATAGAAAAAAATCCAAAAATAAATATAAAAAACATAGATTTTATTATTGTTGCAACAACATCAACAAATATGTTAATGCCAGGAATATCATATAAAATTCAAAAGTATTTTGACATTAAAAACTGTATGTGTCTAGACATTTTAGGAGGGTGTGCAGGCTTTATAAATACATTAGATATTGTACAAAGTTATATAACAACAGGAAAATCCAAAACAGCACTAATGATAGGTGTAGATTTATTATCAGACTGTATAGAAAAAAATGATTTATCTACATCAATTTTACTATCAGATGGAGCAGGAGCTGTTATAATACAAGAAACGCAAAATACAAAAATTTATAGTAGCAATATAAAAAGTCAAGGACAAAATGGAGAAATACTTACAAATAATATGAATGAAAAATTGCATATGGATGGTAAAGAAGTTTATAAATATGCTGTTACAGAAACTGTAAAAAACATAAATGAATTACTAGATAAAAGTCAGATTGATATTGATAAAATTAAATATATAATACCACATCAATCAAATTTAAAAATAATGAAATCAATTGGAAACAAGCTAAAAATAGATAATAAAAAAATATTTACAAATATAGAAAATGTAGGAAATACATTTTGTGCAAGCATACCAATAGCAATAGATGAAATATTTGAAAAAAAATTATTAAAAAACGGCGATAAAATAATTCTCTTAGGCTATGGTGGAGGTTTAAACACAGGCAGTATTTTAATGGAGGTTTAATAATATGAAAATAGCATTTTTATTTCCAGGTCAAGGAAGTCAAAAAATAGGAATGGGAAAAGATTTATATGAAAAATTTGAAGATATAAAAAAGATATATATAAGAGCATCAGAACTTACAGGAATTGATATAGCTAAATTATGTTTTGAAGGAGAAGAACTAAACAAAACAGAAAATACTCAAATTGCAATTGCAACAATGAGTTTGGCGATTTTATCAATATTAATAAAAAATGGAATAAGAGCAGATATAGCAGTTGGACTTAGTTTAGGGGAATATCCGGCATTAATATATGGAGGGCAGCTTAAATTTGAAGATGGATTAAAGTTGCTTAAACAAAGAGGATATCTAATGCAACATAAATTACCAAAAGGTGAATATTCTATGCTTGCAATAATAGGGTTAGAATCCTCAAAAATAGAAGAAATCTGCAACACATTAAGAAATAAAGGAATGTTTATATATCCAGCTAATTACAATTATTCAAATCAAACTGTGGTTTCTGGGAGCCAAAAATCAATTGAAATAGCAAGTGAAATTTTCAAACAAAATGGTGCAAAAAAAGTAGTCATATTAAAAACAAGTGGACCATTTCATACAAAAGCATTAGAAGATGCAAAAAATGAATACATAAAAGATTTAGAAAAGATTAAGTTTGAAAAAGGAACTACAAAAGTTATTAAAAATATAGATGGCACGTTCTATAATGACACAGATGATATGGTAGAAATATTATCAAACCATATTATAAGTCCAGTTAGATTTGATAAAGCAATAAAATTAATGAAAGACGAGAATATAGATACATTTGTAGAAATTGGACCAGGCAAAACTTTAACAGGCTTTATAAAAAAAGAACTTGAAGATGTTAATGTATTTAATATCTATGATGTTGATACATTAGAAAATGCAATTCAAAAATTAACTGATATTAAAAACTAATATAATAATTTGAAAAGGAGATTACAAAAATGGAAGATAAAAAAGTAGCATTAATAACAGGTGGTACAAGAGGAATTGGAAAAGCAATAGCAATCAAATTTGCTAAAAATGGATATAATTTAGTCTTAAATTATGTGTCAGATAAAACTAATATAGAAAATTTAAAAAGTGAATTTGAACAATACAATATAGAGATATTATTCATAAAAACAGATGTTTCTAAATTTGAGGATTGTGAAAATATGGCAAAAAAATCAATAGAAAAGTTTGGAAAAATAGATGTTTTAGTTAATAATGCAGGAATTACAAAAGATAATTTGTTATTAAGAATGACACCAGAAGATTTTGAAAAAGTAATAGATATTAATCTAAAAGGAACATTTAATGTTACAAAAAGTGTTGTACCATATATGATGAAAAAAAGAACAGGGAAAATTGTAAATATCAGTTCAGTTGTTGGGGTATCTGGAAATGCAGGTCAATGTAATTATTCTGCTTCAAAGGCTGGAATAATTGGCTTTACAAAGAGTATTGCAAAAGAATTAGCTAGTAGAAATATATTAGCAAATTGTATTGCTCCTGGTTTTATTGATACAGATATGACATCAGTTTTAAATGATAATGTAAAAGAAAACATAAATTCACAAATACCTTTAAAAAGAATGGGAACTAGTGAAGAAATAGCAAATTCAGTATATTTTTTAGCTGGTGAAGAAAATACATATATAACAGGTCAAGTTTTAAACGTTGATGGTGGAATGTTAATGTAAAGAAAGGAAAATCAAAATGGAAAAAAGAGTAGTAATAACAGGGTTAGGAGCAATAACTCCTATTGGGAAAAATGTAGAAGAATTCTGGGAAGGAATAAAAACAAATAAATGTGGAATAGCACCAATAACAGAATTTAACACAGAAAAATTTAAAGTAAAATTAGCAGGAGAAGTAAAAAACTACAATCCAGAAGAATACTTTGACAAAAGAAGTTGTAAAAGATTAGATAAATTTTCACAGTTTGCAATAATAGCATCAAAAGAAGCTATGAAAGACAGTGGAATAACACCAGAAAATACAGATATGAATAGAGTTGGAGTAGTAATCAGCTCTGGAATAGGTGGATTAACAACAATAGAAAAAGAAAATGAACATTACATAGAAAAAGGACCTGACAGAGTATCACCAATGTACATACCTATGAGCATATGTAATATGGCAGCAGGAAATGTAGCAATAGAACTAGGAACAAAAGGAGAATCAATATCTGTTGTAACAGCATGTGCAGGAGGAACTCACTCAATAGGAGAAGCATATAGAATGATAAAAAATGGTTATGAAGATGTAATTTTTGCAGGAGGAACAGAAGCTTCAATCACACCAACAGGAATAGCAGGATTTACAAACATAAAAGCACTAACACAATCAACAGATATCAACAGAGCAAGTATACCCTTTGACAAAGAAAGAAGCGGATTTGTAATGGGAGAAGGAGCAGGAATACTTGTATTAGAAGAGTTAGAACACGCAAAAGCAAGAGAAGCAAAAATATATGCTGAAATAGTAGGATATGGAGCAACATCAGACGCATACCATATAACATCACCAGCGCCAGATGGAGAAGGGGCTGCCAGAGCGATGAAAAGAGCCTTAGAAGAAAATAATATCAAGCCAGAAGAAATCACATATATAAACGCACATGGAACATCTACACACTTAAATGATGCAGGAGAAACATCTGCAATAAAACTAGCATTTGGAGAAGCAAGTAAAAAAGTAATGATAAGTTCGACAAAAGGGAACACAGGACATCTTTTAGGAGCAGCAGGAGGAGTTGAAGCAATAGTATGTGTAAAAGCAATACAAGACAAATTTGTACCACCAACAATAAATTACAAAGTACCAGACGAAGAATGCGACCTAGATATTGTACCAAACAAAGGTAGAAATGTAGAAGTAAAATATGCAATGTCAAATTCATTAGGATTTGGAGGTCATAACAGCTCTATAATATTTTGTTCTTTTGAGAATGACATTGGAATCAAATAGAATCAAGTCAAGTTGAATAAAGGAGATTTAATTTATGGATTACGAAGAAATTAAAAAATTAATAGATGATATGGGAAATGCTAAGATAGACGAACTAGAAATAGAATTTCCAGAAGGAATAAAAATAAGTATGAAAAAAAATGCAGAGAAAGAAATCATTTTTAAAAATATACCAGACATGAAACAGCAAAATTTCATACCAGAAACAACAAATATGCAATTAGATAATCAATCAATAATAAACTCAGATGTAAAAGCAAATATAAATATTGATAGTATACAAGAAGAAAAATATAAAATTATAAAATCACCAATGGTTGGAACATTTTACTCAAAGCCATCTCCAAATAAAGAAACATTTGTAAAAACAGGAGATATAGTAAAAAAAGGTCAAGTTATATGTATAGTTGAAGCAATGAAATTGATGAATGAAATAGAATCAGAATTTGATGGTGAAATTGCAGAAATATGCGTAAAAGATGGAGATATAGTTGAATACGGACAGCCATTATTTAAAATAAAATAAGAGAAAAATAATAGATAAAATTGGAGAAAATCAAAATGTTAAATAAAGAAGAAATTAAGAAAATAATACCACAAAGAGAGCCATTTTTAATGATAGATGAAGTTGAAGAATATACACCAGGAGAAAACTGTACAGCATACAAGAATGTAACAGCAGATGAATATTACTTTAAAGGACATTTCCCAGGCAATCCAATAATGCCAGGAGTATTAATGGTAGAATCATTAGCACAAACAGGAGCGATTGCGATACTATCATTAGAAGAAAACAAAAATAAAAACGCTTTATTTGGAGGAATAAACAATTTAAAATTCAAAAAGCAAGTAGTACCAGGAGATAGATTAAAACTAGAAGTAAAAATTATAAAAAGAAAAGGACCAATAGGAGTAGGAGAAGCAGTTGCAACAGTTGAAGGAAAAATAGCTGTAAAAGGAGAACTAACATTTGCAATTGTAGATAATTAAAAATTTTCAAAATACAAACACAAATATAAAGTTTATAAATGAAAGGAAATTAGAAATGCTAAAAAAGATATTAGTAGCAAATCGTGGAGAAATTGCTGTAAGAATAATAAGGGCGTGTAGAGAGCTAGGAATAAGGACAGTTGCTGTATATTCAGAAATAGATAGAGATTCTTTACACAAAGAATTAGCAGATGAAGCTGTATGTATAGGTCCAGCTCCATCAAACAAAAGTTATTTAAATGTTAAAGCAATAATAGAGGCAGCATGTTTAACAGGATGTGATGGAATACATCCTGGATATGGTTTTTTATCTGAAAATAGTAGTTTTGCAAAAATGTGTGATGAAATTGGTATAAAGTTTATAGGACCAAATTATAAAATGATTGAATTAATGGGAAATAAATCAAAAGCAAAAGAAACTATGAAAAATGCAGGTGTTCCAGTAGTTCCTGGTTCAAATGGTTTAGTTGACAATGTACTAGAAGCTATAAAAGTAGCCTTGAAAATAGGTTACCCAGTAATTTTAAAAGCAAGTAGTGGTGGCGGTGGTAAAGGTATAAGAATCGCTTATAATGAAAAAGAGCTTGTGAAATTTTACGATTTGGTAAGACAAGAAGCAAAAATTTCTTTTAATGATGATTCAATCTATATAGAAAAATTTATAGAAAATCCGAGACATATAGAAGTTCAAGTAATGGCAGATGAACATGGAAATGTAATACATTTAGGTGAAAGAGACTGCACTGTACAAAGAAACAATCAAAAAATGTTAGAGGAAACACCATCAGGAGTAATAACAGACAAGTTAAGACAAAAAATGGGCAAAATTACAGTAAATGCTATAAAAGAAGTTGGATATAGTAATGTTGGAACAATTGAATATCTATTAGACAAAAACAAAGATTTTTACTTTATGGAGATGAACACAAGGGTTCAAGTTGAACACCCAATAACAGAAGCAATTACAGGTATAGATATAATAAAAGAACAACTAAAAATTGCATCAGGTGAAAAGCTACAATACAAGCAAGATGACATTAAATTTACAGGACATAGTTTAGAAGCAAGAATAAATGCAGAAAATCCGTATAAAAATTTCATGCCTTGTCCAGGAGAAATAAAAGAATTACACATACCCGGAGGAAATGGAATTAGAATTGATACAGCCATTTATCCTGGTTATAAAATTCCGCCTACATATGATTCTATGATTGCAAAAATTATTGTACATGGAAAAGATAGAAATGAGTCAATTGCTAAGATGAAAAGTGCACTCGGCGAGTTTGTTATTGATGGCATTAATACTAATATTGATTTTTTATATAGGATTTTAAAAGATGAAGATTTCATTAGTAATAATTATGATACTTCTTTTATTGCTAAAAAATTTGCTAATAAGGAGAAAGACAATGGTAATAGATAAAATCAGAAAAATAAATCCAAAAGAACCAGATCAAAAAAATGAAAAAGCATCAGATATGTTAGTAGGAAAATGGGTAAAATGCAATAACTGTAAAGAAATACTATACAAAGAAGAATTAAAAAACAATTACAGTATATGTCCAAATTGTGGGCAATATTTCAGATTATCAGCCAGAAGGAGAATAAAACAAATAATAGATGAAGGAACCTTCAATGAAATAAATGAAAATATGCGAACAAGTGATTTGTTGGAATTTGAAGGATATAAAGAAAAAATACAAACACTACAAGAAAAAACAAAAATACAAGAAGCAATACAAACAGGAACTGGAAATATAAATGGATTAAAAGTAGCAATTGGAGTTATGGATAGCAATTTTATGATGGGAAGTATGGGAAGTGTTGTTGGTGAAAAAATAACAAGATTAGTTGAAACTGCAATAAAAGAAAGATTACCTGTTATTTTATTTTGTGTATCAGGTGGTGCTAGAATGCAAGAAGGTATAATATCATTAATGCAAATGGCAAAGACATCAGCTTCAATTGCAAAACTAGATAAAGCAGGTTTGTTATATATCTCTGTATTAACTGATCCAACAACAGGTGGAGTTACTGCAAGTTTTGCAAGTTTAGGGGACATTATTTTAGCAGAACCAGGAGCTTTAATAGGGTTTGCTGGTCCACGAGTTATAGAACAAACAATAAAACAAAAGTTACCAAGTGGATTTCAAAGTTCAGAATTTTTATTAAACCATGGTTTTATTGATAAAATTGTTGAAAGAAAAAATATGAAAGAAACACTATATAATATAATTAAGTTGCATTAAAGAAAAAATATAGGGACAGCACAGCCATCCCCATAAATGTAATGTCAGTTATTTTTTTCATGAAAAATAACATAAGTCGCTTTCTTATCTTCATCATGGAATACTAAACATTTGTAACTAAGCTTCTCAGCAACAGCATCAACAGTCTCCGGACTAAAATAGCCTGGAAATACAAGTGTAATATCCATAATAGACATTGGCACAAACTTTAATGAGTAATAAACAAAAAGATTTAGAAACTTAGCTTCTTCTTTTTGCCTACGCCGTAACTGACAATAAGATATAAAATCCTTAATTTTTTTCATAATGCATTCCTCCCTTAGGCATATGGATTTTTATAATACAAATATGTAATTATTATACCATAAATAGATGTAACAGTCAAAATTTTAAAAAGTTAATAGCAGTTTTAGTTACTGAATAACAGTTTCTATTTTGGGGGACTTGGAATTTTTTGCAATTCTAAGGGGTATATATTATTTATAAGTATGTACTATTCATTACGTTCAAAAAGAAAATCTAATATAAAACAATGAGCCTCTCTCACTCCGGCCAAAATGTATATATGTATATGGTTTTAGAATTTTTGAATGCGAATGGAACAATATTAGAATTTCTTAAAAAATCAATGGAAAGAGTTCACAAAGTGGAAGGGTGCCATTGATTTTTTTAGAAATTCTTATGTTGTGTATTGAAGCCGAAAAAATTCTAAAACCATATACATATATACATTTTTCCGTGAGCTTTCCTCATTTTTTTATATAAGATTTTCTATTTTTCACTTCAATCAAACGTACATACTTATAAATAATATATACCCCTTAGAATTGCAAAAAAATTCCAAGTCCCCCAAAATAAAAACTGTTATTCAGTAATCAGGTTTATAGGTAAAACCTTTACAAAAAACCTAAATAAATTATATAAGGAGAAGATAAAATGAAAACTATATCAGCATGGAATAGAGTAAATATAGCAAGAAAAGCAGAAAGACCAAAATCATTAGAGTACATAAATAAAATATTCACAAATTTTATAGAATTACATGGAGACAGATATTTCGGAGATGACAAATCAATTATAGGTGGAATCGCAGAATTAGATGAAATACCAGTTACAGTAATAGGAGAACAAAAAGGAAAAAATGCCAAAGAAAATATAGAAAGAAACTTTGGTATGCCGAATCCAGAGGGATACAGAAAAGCATTAAGATTGATGAAACAAGCTGAAAAATTTAATAGACCTATAATAACATTCATAGACACACCAGGAGCATATCCAGGAATTGGAGCAGAAGAAAGAGGACAAGGAGAAGCAATTGCCAAAAATTTATTTGAAATGTCACAATTAAAAGTTCCAACGATATCAATTGTAATAGGAGAAGGTTCTAGTGGTGGAGCATTAGCATTAGGAGTTACAGATATTATAATAATGCTAGAAAATGCAATATATTCTATATTATCACCAGAAGGATTTGCAAGTATTTTATATAAAGATTCAAGCAAATCATCAGAAGCGGCAGAAAAAATGAAAATCACATCAAAAGAATTGAAAAAGTTAGGAGTTATTGATAATATAGTAAAAGAACCAGAAGGTGGAGCACAAGAAGATTTTGAAACAGTTTGTCAAAACTTAAAAGACATAGTAAAAAAATATATAAAAGAATTATCAAATAAGACACAAGATGAATTAATAGAACAAAGATACGAAAAATATAGAAAAATAGGAGGTATTCGATAATGTTATTACAAGGAAAGAAAATCTTAATAATGGGAATAAGAAATAAATGGAGTATAGCCTGGGGAGCTGCACAATCTGCATATGAGCAAGGAGCTCAAATAATTTTCACATATAATTCGGAAGAGAATAAACCTAAAATAGAAAAATTAATGGAAGAAATCCCAGGTTCAAAAGCTTATTCTTGTAATGTTTCAAGTGATGAATCTATAAAAATATGCTTTGAAACTATATTAAAAGAAAACGGAAAAATAGATGGAATTTTACATGCAATTGCTCACGCAAATACAGAAGATTTAAGAAATGATTTTATAAATACTTCAAGAGACGGTTTTTCACATGCGTGTGACATTAGTAGTTATTCATTGATTGCTGTATCAAGAATAGCATCAGAATTAGGTTTATTAAATAATAATTCAAGTATTGTTACATTATCATATTATGGTGCAGAAAAAAACATAGAAGGTTATAATGTTATGGGAATTGCAAAAGCTGCATTAGAATCAAGTGTTAGATATTTAACAAAAGATTTAGGAAAAAATGGAACACGTATAAATGCTATTTCAGCAGGACCAATAAAAACACTTTCAGCAAAAGGAATAAAAGACTTTGGAAATATTTTAGATATTGTAGAAGAAAAGTCACCATTACATAGAAATGTTACCGCAAAAGAAGTAGGGGATTGTTGCACATTTTTGTTTAGCAATATGTCTTCTGCAATTACAGGTGAAGTTATACATGTAGATAATGGATTTTCAGTTATAGGTGTATAAAATGAATTGACAGGTGTCATAAAGACCACCTGTCAAATTTGAAATTTAAAATCATTTTTTAATTATAATTTTTTGTAATTTTGTAAAATATCAACTAATATATTGATTACCAGTAAATCACCTGTTGCATCAAATTCTATAACTTCGTGTAGCATAGCAGTTAAGAAACCTATATATGAAGGATTTTCATTAATTTCTTCCATTGTATGCCCACAAAATAACAAACCAGCTTTTATAGCTAATTCAATATTTAAAGTTCTAGTAGAATAATCAATTTCATCAATATATTTTATGGTTTTAAGTACCCATGCTTCCGTTCCCAATAACGAATCTATTAAACATGCACTTTTTTGTACAAGAGTTAATTCATCAATTTCTTTATTTTGGTTTGAAGCCAATCTATCAAGATTATCATAAAAATCTAACAAATAGCTTTCATCATAGTCAATAACAACTATTGAATCATTATCAGATATGTCTCTATATAAGTTGGTATACATTAAATCACTTACATAGTCAACAATTTCCTTTTCAGTTGAATATATTTTTGAAAGTTCTGCTATCTTTTTTGAGGTCTCATCTAAATAAATAGAGTTTTTCTCATATTCATATTCTTTAAAGAAAACTATTACAAGAATAAACAATAGAACCAAAATAATCAAAGATTCTAATGTACGTGGAATCCGAAGTATTATACAAAAATAAAACAAGAGCCCAAACCACAATAAAGATATAACAAGATATATTATTTTTCTAATTTGTTTTTCCATAAAGTCAACCTCCTAATAAAAATGATTTTTAAAATTTCAATGTGCATTTAATAAATAAATTATAACAAAAATATTATGTAAAATCAACTATTGAAAATTAAAATAAAATAGCTCCATAAAAAGAGCTATTTTATAATAAAATTCAATAAATTATTTGCAATTATTATTTCTATTATTTTGTCTTTCTTCATTTTGAGATTGATTATTTCTATTATCTTGATTATTTTTGTTTTTATTAGATTTTGACATTAAAATGCACCTCCAATCGATATCTAAAAATATTCTTACCGAAAAAAGAAAAAATATTCTGTTAAAAATTGTTTTTTTGAAAAAAAAGATATATAATGTGTGAAGTTACACTATATAATGAAGTTGCGTATAATAAATTAAACGCCCCAAAAAGAAACAAAAGGGCATAAAGAAAGAAGGAATAAAAATGAGCTATAAAAACAAAAAATTAGAAGAATTTAATGAATATATAAGATTTAGAAAAGTTGCAGTAATTGGCTTAGGAGTAAGCAATTTACCATTATTAGAATATTTATATAATAAAAAAGCACAAGTAACAGTATTTGATGAAAGAACATTAGAAGAAATTCCAGAAGAAACCATCAATAAAATAAATACATATAAATTTGACACATTTTTTGGTAAAAATTGTCTTGAAAATTTAAATGGATTTAATGTTATTTTTAGATCACCAAGTTGTCTACCAACAAGACCAGAATTGCAAAAAGAGGCAGATAGAGGAGCAATTGTTACAACAGAAGTTGAAATGCTTATGGAGATGTGCCCATGTAAAATAATTGGTGTAACAGGTAGTGATGGCAAAACAACTACAACAAGTTTAATAAATGCAATTTTACAACATGCAGGTTATAAAACTTTTTTAGGCGGAAATATCGGAACACCATTATTTACAAAATTGCCAGAAATGGAACCAAATGATATAGTGGTATTAGAATTAAGTAGTTTTCAATTAATGAATATGAAAATCAGTCCAGACATTGCAGTTATTACTAATATAACGCCAAATCATTTAAATATACATAAAGATTATCAAGAATATATTGATGCAAAAAAATGTATATTTAAAAATCAAAAAGAAAATGGAATATTAATATTAAATTATGATAATGATATAACAAGGGAATGTAGCAAAGAAGCTAACGGAAAAGTCATATTTTTTAGTAGTAAAACAAAATTAGATAGTGGATTTATAGTTGATGATGATATTATAAAAGAATGTAATGACGGCATAAGAAAACATATTTTGAATACTGATGAAGTTATATTAAGAGGAAATCATAATTTTCAAAATATAGCAACAGCCCTTGCTGCAACAAAAACATTAGTTGGCACAGATGTTGCAATAGAAGCAATTAAGATATTTAAGCCTGTTGAACATAGAATTGAATTTGTAAGAGAGATTGATGGAGTTAAGTGGTATAATGATTCTGCAAGTTCTTCTCCAACAAGAACGATTTCAGGTTTAAATGCATTTAAAGAAAATATAATTTTAATTGCAGGTGGGTATGATAAAAACTTGGAATATGAACCTCTTGCAAAACCAGTTGTAGATAAAGTTTCAACACTTATTTTGATTGGTCAAACAGCCGAAAAAATATATGATGTTGTAAAAAAAGAATCTGAAAAAGAGAATAAAAAAATAAATATTAATATGTGTGATACATTAGAGCAAACAATTGAAATTGCTAAAAAATCTGCTAAAAAAGGAGATGTCGTATTATTCTCACCTGCAAGTGCAAGTTTTGATATGTTTAAAAATTTTGCAGATAGAGGAAATAAATTCAAAGATTTAGTAAATAAGATTTAACAAAAATAGAGCCTCCCTCATACGATATATAAAACTAATTTGTAGAAAACTACAAATCAGGAAAAATGAGGGAGGTTAATTATGTATAACGAAACATATGATAATTACATAAGAAGTATTTTAGGATATCCAACAAGAAATCAATTTGAACAGTATAATTATGAGCCACAAGAATATCAAGAATATAGAAATCCAACATTTAATACTAACATTAATATATCTGGAAATAATGTTGAACTAGAAAATAGCTATCCTGAGATATATAAAATTGTGTATCCTATGGTAACTAAGAAATGTGACAATATGAGGGGAGAAACTATTACCAGAGATGATATCGAAAATATGACAGATGAAATTTATTACGCATTAGAAGCTAAAAATGAAACAAGAGTAAATATCAATTTGACAAATGATGTAAATAATGTCAGAACTACAAATATTTCAACATCGAATAATAATTCTAGTATCAAAAGAACAGAAAGCAGAAAACCTGATCTTAAAATATCTGAAACTGTGAGGGAGAATAATGAAAAGAGACAATTTAATAGTGGATTAAGAGATTTAATACAAATTCTATTAATACGTGAACTGCTAAATAGACGTAGACCACCATTCAGGCCACCTATGCCAAATCCACCAGGTCCCGGACCCCGTCCACCAATGAGACCTCCGTTTAGACCTGGCCCAGGAAGACCTCCTTTCAACAGAGATTTTGGAAACTTTGATGATTTATATGAACAATTTTAAACTAGAATGGAAAAAATTACAAAAGCAATTGCATAATGTGTGAATGGGTGTTATAATAGAAAAACAATAAACAAAAGCAAATAGTACAGGAGGAATATCATATGTACGAAAATTTACAAAAACTGTTTAAGGAATGGCAGAACTATTATGAAAAAAAGGAGACTATTCCAGAACGCATCGTTCGGAACGAATTATTTCTTATCGGGCAAGAAATACGACTTGAATTAGTCAAAATTAAAGAGAATGGTGAAGTCAAAAAATTTACGGATGATGATGCACGAATAGTGGATCAAGTCTACCAATTCTTAATGTATGATATCAAGAAGATGTAGAGAAAGAGCGCACGTGCGCTCTTTCTTTAATGGAAAAAAATTACAAATATGCAAATTAAAATTTGCATATTTTTTTTATTTTAACAAATAATAATAAATGAAAATTTAAAGAAAATCAAAGCAATAAATATAAAATTCAAAACCTTTAAATTTTTATTCTAATCCAATTTTTGAAAGGAGAATATCAAAAT
>ERZ773143.971-NODE-971-length-28488-cov-8.204903_pt1 | contig 28488 bp, 29 predicted proteins | sample MGYA00580852_ERZ773143 | MGnify/ENA primary metagenome ERZ773143 (study PRJEB29015, sample SAMEA2737853) | human gut metagenome | biome: human gut; feature: human-associated habitat; material: faeces | place: China | collected 2012 ... | reverse complement strand
CTAATCCACCGAAACCGATATCATATGCCCATCCGTCACCACCGAAGATCCATACGGACTTCTTAGCAAGGTAATCTTTTTTCTCAAGAGCAGCTTTTGCATCTGGACATCCAGCTGCTGCAGCTTTCTCTAATTCAGCTACAAGAGCTTCTGTTGCAGGAGTATTTGCTTTTGTATCCTGTTTTGTCTCCATGAATTTAGCGAATGCATCTTTTAATTCTGCACTTGCCTTATCAGAAGAAGCACATTTCTCAGCGCTTGCGATAGCCTGATCACGTAATACTTCCTGACCGATCTGCATACCTAAACCATGCTCAGCGTTATCCTCGAATAAGGAGTTAGCCCAAGCTGGTCCTTTGTTGGAATCTTTATTTACAGTATATGGTGATGTAGCAGCCGGGCCACCCCAGATAGAAGAACATCCGGTAGCGTTAGAGATGTACATATGCTCACCAAATAACTGTGTGATCAAACGAGCGTAAGATGTTTCAGCACATCCTGCACAAGATCCGGAGAACTCAAGTAATGGCTGGTTGAACTGAGAACCTTTTACAGTATTGTCAGCTGGCATACCAGGTTTCTTGCCAACGTTTGCTACTAAGTAGTCAAATACTGGCTGTTCTTCTGCCTGAGATTCCTGTGGAACCATCTCGATAGCACCTACTGGACATACAGTGATACACTCACCACATCCCATACAGTCTAATGGAGATACGCTCATTGTATATTTGTATTCGCTTGCTTTTGGTTTTGTATCAGCAAGTTTGATGTTAGCCGGAGCAGCTTTTACTTCGTCTTCACTTAACATGAATGGACGGATCGTAGCATGTGAACATACAAATGCACACTGGTTACACTGGATACATTTAGCAGCATCCCATGTAGGAACTGTTACAGCTGTACCACGTTTCTCATATGCAGATGCACCCTGCTCAAACTGTCCGTCTGGGTTGCCCATGAATGCAGATACTGGAAGAGAATCACCATCCATTAATGCGATTGGATTCATTAAATCTTCTACCATCTTAACTGTCTCTGGACGACCTGTTAATTTAGCTGGAGCTGGATCTGCTTCTGGGTTAGACCATGAAGCTGGAACTTCTACTTTATGTACAGCATCTACACCAGCATCGATTGCTTTGTAGTTCATCTCTACGACTGCATCACCTTTTTTACCGTAAGATTTCTTAGCAGCTGCTTTCATGAAATCAACAGCTTCGTCGATTGGCATTACGTTAGCAAGTTTGAAGAATGCAGACTGAAGAATTGTATTAGTACGTTTACCCATACCAATTTCAATTGCTTTGTCAATAGCGTTGATTGTATATAACTGAATGTTGTTATCAGCGATATATTTCTTAGCTTCTGCATTTAAGTGATGAGCTAACTCTTCATCTGACCACTGGCAGTTGATCATGAATACTCCGCCTGGTTTCACGTCCTGAACCATCTTGAATCCTTTTGTTACATAAGATGGGTTGTGACATGCAACGAAGTCTGCCTGGTTGATGTAGTATGGGCTTCTGATTGGTTTGTCACCAAATCTTAAGTGGGAAATTGTAACACCACCTGTTTTCTTGGAGTCATACTGGAAGTAAGCCTGGATGTATTTGTCTGTGTGGTCACCGATGATCTTTGTAGAGTTCTTGTTAGCACCTACAGTACCGTCACCACCAAGTCCCCAGAACTTGCACTCTACAGTTCCTTCAGCAGCTGTGATAGGAGCTGGTTTTACTTCTGGTAAGCTTAAGTTTGTAACGTCATCTACGATACCAATTGTGAAACGTGCTTTTGGAGCATCTTTCTCTAATTCTTTGTATACAGCGAATAAGCTTGAAGGTGGTGTATCTTTGGAACCTAATCCGTAACGTCCGCCTGTTAATACGATTGTATCAAGACCTGCCTCACGAAGAGTTGTTGCTACGTCTAAGTATAATGGATCACCAAGCGCTCCTGGCTCTTTTGTTCTGTCAAGTACTGCAACTTTCTTAACTGTCTTTGGAAGAACTTTTAAGAATGCTTCAGATACCCATGGACGGTATAAACGAACTTTAACTAATCCGACTTTCTCGCCCTTAGCTGTTAAGTAGTCGATTACTTCTTCTGCTACGTCATTTACAGAACCCATAGCTACGATAACGCGCTCTGCATCTTCTGCTCCGTAGTAGTTGAATAAGTCGTAGTTTGTTCCTAATTTTTCATTAACCTTAGCCATGTATTTTTCAACGATAGCTGGTAATTCATTGTAAGCTGTATTACAAGCTTCACGATGCTGGAAGAAAACGTCACCATTCTCATGAGATCCACGCATAGCTGGATGCTCTGGATTTAATGCATGTGCACGGAATGCAGCAACTGCGTCCATGTTGCACATTTCTTTCAAATCTGCATAATCCCATTTCTCGATCTTCTGGATCTCGTGGGATGTACGGAATCCGTCAAAGAAGTTGATGAATGGAACTTTTCCTTCGATTGTTGCTAAATGAGCAACCGGGCTTAAGTCCATAACTTCCTGTGGGTTTGTCTCACATAACATAGCGAAACCTGTCTGACGGCAGGCATATACGTCACTGTGATCACCGAAAATATTTAAAGACTGTGTTGCAACGGTACGTGCAGAAACATCAAATACACATGGAAGCTGCTCACCAGCGATTTTGTACATGTTAGGGATCATTAATAAAAGACCCTGGGAAGCTGTAAATGTTGTTGTTAATGCACCTGCAGCAAGGGAACCGTGAACTGCACCTGCAGCACCTGCTTCGGATTCCATTTCTACAACTTTGACCTGATTGCCAAAGATATTTTCCTGTCCTGCTGCTGACCACTGATCGACAGTATCTGCCATAGGGCTGGATGGTGTAATTGGGTAAATAGCTGCAACATCTGTAAACGCATATGCTACATGAGCTGCTGCTGTATTACCGTCCATTGACTGTTTTGCTCTGGACATTACTTATTCCTCCTTAAAATTATAAAAAATTGATAGAATGTCTTTGCTAACCCGGGGCAGAATACTATCCCCGCCAGCTTTCGACTTAATTCACATTTTAGCATTTAATTTGTCCGTTGTAAAGAATTCAGACTGTACAAAACAAAGTACAAAGTTATAAACGTTACTGCTCACCCGGCAGTAAAACACTTGCCAAAAGCACAGATTTATAAATATTTTCTTTCAAATTCATCTGCCGGGATCGGCCGGTCAAACAGATACCCCTGCCCATATTCAAACCCATGGCTTTCCAAGAACTGACGCTGTTCTTCCGTCTCAATTCCCTCCACAACGATCTCTTCTTTGGCTGCACGGATAAATTTTCCCATCTGGGATACAAATTCCCCCTTGTTGTCCACCATCACTTTGTCGGTAAAACTTTTATCTATCTTGACAACATTCGCCGGTATTTCATAAAGGACACTCAAAGACGAATACCCCGTACCAAAGTCATCAATGGCAATGCGGAATCCCATCTGTGCCAGTTCGATCATGCAGTGCTTCAGGTCTTCGAGTTTTTCTGTCATGACGCTCTCGGTAACTTCCACTTCAATATAGGAAGGATCAATGTCATACTTGTCCATTGTCTCATGCATCCGCTGCAAAAATGCCTCGCCACCGTTTTCAAAGTGTTTTCTCGAAAAATTAGTTGAGATCGTAAACAGGCTTTTTCCGGATTTCTTCCACTTTGTCATATATTTCAGCAGCTGCTCTAATATAAAGAAATCAAGGTCTTTGATATATCCCATCAATTCCAGTGCCGGCACAAAGCGGTTTGGCTGTAAGTATCCGTCCTCTCCGAAATGCCATCTTGCAAGTGCCTCTGCCCCATAAATCGTATTCTCTTTCAGCCGGAACTTTGGCTGTAAAAACATTTCAAACTCCCCACGCTGGATCGCAGCATGAAACCGTGTTGCGATCAGCACCTGTTCGTCACGTGTCTGACGCATTTTTTCTATATAGACAACACCGGATGTGATATTGTGTTCTTTTGCATATTTTCTTGCAAGATTTGCGCTCTCCAGTATCGTCTCAAACGAACTCTTTCCTGACAGGAAGCAGATTCCTGCCGAAAGCTTCATTCCTCCAGCGGGATAACGTTCCTGCAGCTTTGCCTCAAACTCTTCATTTCCTTCCTTAACGCGCCTCCGGATCTCCTGCTGGCTCTTTCCCCTGGACAATACAAGGAAATAATCCGAGTACATACGGCATGCTGCCATTACTTTTTTGCGTTCCAGCAGCCGGGAAAATTCTTTCAGTATACTGTCTCCCATCTCTGCGCCGAAATTTTCGTTGACATAAGAAAAGTTATTGACATCCACCATGGTCAGTGCATAAGTATTCTCCTGTGGATTTTCCTCTGCCTCCAGAAGCTGTACCAGTTTTATCCTGAAAGCTTCCATATTATATAAGCCCGTCAGCCGGTCTCTGTTTTTTAATTTATGGATTGCCTGCTGATCTTCCTGCATTTTCTCACGCAGCGTCACAAATACGGCAACCACTCTGCTCAGTTCGCAGATAGTTCCAATCTCCTCTGTGCGCCACTGCTTGCCCTGTTCAACCGAGCCAACATCGATGCATCCGGTTTTTCCATTCGAATACTCAAACTTTACTGCAGCGATTGACTGGATCGGGATGGCATTTCCTGACCATTCCAGCCACTCTTTCTTCCGTTTTTCCTGCCACTTTGGAGTTGTCTGTACAAATTCTCCCACCTCAGCCTTCATCAGTTTCGGCCAGGTAATCGGAAGTATATTCTTCTCATAAATCTGTCCCATGTCACTCCAGCAGTTGGTAAGTAGCATATTCTTTCCATCGGGTGCATATTCAAAAACAGATACCATATTCATCTGATATTTTCTGCCAATCTGTTCTAAGAGCACATTCAGAGAACCATTGATATCCCTTGCATGTGACAACAGGCTGAACGCTGTATTTAAAAATTCTTTGTCCGCCACCAGATTTCTACGGTTTTCCTTTTCTTCCGTGCGGTACTTTCCTTCACAGTCACCTTCCTCGGTCTCTCCTGCAAAGCCATAATGATTTTTCCCATTTTTCTTAATGTGATACATGGCATGATCTGCCCGTTCAAACAACGTACTATAATCATACCCGTCTTTTCCTGTCACAGCCATACCGACACTCAATGTCACAACAATGACTGCTCCATCCCCGGAAAGCGTTTTCTGCACGTTTGTACACAGCTGTTCCGCTTTCGCCTCCGCCTCCTGCAAAGAAGTGTCCTTCACAAAGACCATAAATTCATCCCCACCGACACGTCCGACAACCGCTTCATCCGTAAACTGTTCGCGTATCAGTGTTGCAATATCCGATATCACCATGTCTCCAACAGTATGTCCGAATGTGTCATTGATCTTCTTAAAGTCGTCAATATCAATGACGTAGAGTACATGCGTTCCCTGTGTTGATTTTTCAAGAAACGCATCTACGATTTCTCCGGAGGCTGTCTTATTGTAAATCCTTGTCAACGGATCTAACTGCACTTCCCGTAGAAGTTTCTCCCGGACTGCCCGCTCTGTGCTGATATCATAACTTCTTCCTATGATGTGGCTGATCTTTCCATCATAATCTGCGATACTCTGATAACAGGTTCTGAAATAAGCATATTTTCCAGATTCTTTTCCCCCCTGCCGCAGACGGTATTCCGCAGTTCCTTTCATCTCCCGTTGAAGCGCCGTCTCAAAGATCTTCTGAAATCTTTCCCTGTCGTCCGGGTGTATGGCTCCGTAAAGTTCTTCTATCCCGGCATATTTCACACTTTTATCCTCTGCGAATTTCAGATAACATTCCGGTATCTCAAATTGCTGTTTTTTCACATCATAATCAAGGACAATATCATCGGAGACCTCTTCCAGCATATGATAGCGCTCGTTCACAAGCATGATCTCATTTTCCATCTTCTTGCGCTCTGTAATGTCCCAGCAGGATACAAGATAGTATGGCACTGCACTCCGGTATGTGTAAATCTGAAACTGAAACATTGCCCAGATCACGTTCTGATCTGCTGTAACGATTCTCGCCTCAAATTCATCCGATGTTTTCCCTCTGCGGCAGACCTCCGCCGCATCCTCAAACATCATGTAATCTTCCATATGGATCAACTGCGCCATGCTCATTTTTTCCATGCTGAAGTCCGCCAATTCGTATCCGCTCATCCTGCAAAATTCATGGTTTGCGATGTCAATCGTCAGCTCATTTCCCCCTTTTACCGTAATCAGTCCTACCGGAAGTTCATATATAATATTTTTCAAATCTTTGCGCTCACGCTCCGACTGCCTGAGCTGATCTTCATAATCTATTTCTTCCCTATTAAATTCTGCCATCCCCAACTTCTCCTTTTACAAAACCCCGATTAGAATAATTATAACAAATTTTTACATAACAAGAAAGATTTTCTCTTGTTTTTTCCTTATATTTTCTTGGCATAGATTTTTCTTGAAAAAACAACGGTTTTATGTATAATAAGAATGATGCGTTTAAACCAAGAAATATGTAAAATAGAGGTATTACAATGATACAAGCAAACAATGTAACGTTACGTGTAGGCAAAAAAGCCTTATTCGAAGATGTAAATATCAAATTCACTGAAGGAAACTGTTATGGTCTGATTGGTGCCAACGGCGCCGGAAAGTCCACATTTTTAAAAATTTTATCCGGTCAGTTAGAACCGACAAACGGTGATGTTGTCATCACTCCGGGACAGCGTCTCTCATTTTTACAGCAGGATCACTTTAAATATGATGCTTTTACCGTTCTTGATACCGTTATCATGGGTAACCAGAGACTTTATGATATTATGAAGGAAAAAGACGCCATCTACATGAAAGAAGATTTTTCCGATGAAGATGGTATCCGTGCCAGCGAATTAGAAGGCGAATTTGCTGAGATGGATGGCTGGAATGCGGAATCCGATGCCGCAACATTATTAAATGGTCTTGGAATTTCTACCGATTACCATTACTCTATGATGGCAGAGCTTCCTGGTGCCTTAAAGGTCAAAGTTTTACTTGCACAGGCATTGTTCGGAAATCCGGATATTCTTCTTTTAGATGAGCCTACCAACCACTTGGACTTAGATGCGATCTCCTGGTTAGAAGAATTCCTCATCAATTTTGAGAATACGGTGATTGTTGTTTCCCATGACCGTTACTTCTTAAATAAGGTATGTACCAATATTGCAGATATCGATTATGGCAAGATTCAGCTCTATGCCGGAAACTATGATTTCTGGTATGAATCCAGCCAGTTACTTGTAAAACAGATGAAAGAAGCCAACAAGAAGAAGGAAGAAAAGATTAAAGAGTTACAGGAATTTATTTCACGTTTCTCTGCAAACGCTTCCAAATCCAAACAGGCGACTTCCAGAAAACGTGCTCTTGAAAAGATCCAGCTCGATGAGATCCGTCCATCCAGCCGTAAATACCCTTACATTGACTTCCGTCCAAGCCGTGAGATTGGAAATGAAGTTCTTACTGTGGAAGGTCTCACCAAGACGATTGACGGTGTCAAGGTATTAGACAATGTATCTTTCATCGTAGGTCATGAAGATAAAATCGCTTTTGTCGGTGGAAATGAGCTTGCAAAAACAACTTTATTCAAGATCATCTCCGGTGAAATGGAACCTGATTCCGGCTCTTATAAATGGGGCGTGACAACAAGCCAGTCCTATTTCCCGAAGGACAACACAGCAATCTTTGATACTGATCTTCTGATCGTAGACTGGCTGACACAGTATTCTGAGATCAAAGATGCTACTTATGTTCGTGGTTTCCTTGGACGTATGCTTTTTGCCGGTGAAGACGGAACTAAGAAAATGCGTGTTCTTTCCGGTGGTGAGAAAGTCCGCGTGCTTCTCTCCCGCATGATGATCCAGGCAAGTAATGTTCTGATCCTTGACGAACCGACCGACCACCTTGACATGGAATCTATCACAGCATTAAATAATGGTCTGATCAAGTTCCCGGGTGTTATTCTCTTTGCATCCCGTGACCATCAGGTTGTACAGACAACTGCAAACCGTATCATCGAGTTCTTACCGGATGGAACCTTTGTTGATAAAGTATCCTCCTATGATGAATACCTTGAAAATGATGAGATGGCTCGTAAACGTCAGGTTTACAGCATGTCTGATGATGATGCTTCTGATAACTAAAAGAAGAATGATTTATTTTCAAATTATAAGCTTTTCATTTTGCCGATGTGCCTTACTGGTGCATCGGCAATTTTTTATCTGAACCGCAGGTTATCCCACTCTGATCTGACCCGATCCTTCTCTTCTTTCTCCGGTGGATCAGAGACTACCCAGACTTTCTTACCGAGAAATCCAAAGCCGAGTTTATAGATGTGATCGGCTGGGATTCCATAGGCAAGAAGATCCGCTTCATAGTTTCTGGTCCGGATCTGTTTCAGGGCATTCTGTGCAGTTTCCTGAACAGTCTTTTCTCTGTGTTCATTTAAAACTTTAAATTCAAGGATATAGGCATCTTTTGTTTTGTCGAAAGGATAGATTGCAATGTCATAACGTCCATCCCCGCTCTCCCGGTTGGATACAATACGGTATTCTTTGCGCATGGATACGATCAGTCCTAAAACAAGACCATGATAAAAATTCTCAGGAGCATGCTTTCCTTTATTCTTTGCAGTATCAAAATAACTCATGGAATACTCGGCGATATCTTCCATCACACCGATCATATCCCAGGTTCTATGCTTTATCAGTGCCCTTGTAAAATTCTCATATGCAATATTGCCATTTGAAAACATGGCAATGATCTGTGTCCGGAACATTGACATAACCTCTTTGTTGGTCACGGAAACATCACACTCTGTCCATTCGTTATCTTTCACCACGTTCGCTGCCTTGATATATCCGACTGCAAGGAGAAGTGACCACAGACTATTCTCATCTCCGTCAAGATACTGGAATGTAATATTCTCGTTGATCACCTTGTGTATTGGTTTTCCTGTCATTAACTGTTCAATCTCATACTTTTTATCATACGGATGTCTGCAGATAATATCACCGATCAGCTTGTTGCTGCTGGTAAGGATCCAGTAAGATCTCAACTGTCGATCATGCATATAGTTCACGATAGACCACGGATTATAAATATCTTTCTGATGACCGATAATGAATCCATCGTACATTTCCTTCACTTTTTTCATATCATCTATATTCTGGCACTTTAATGCATCCATCACCTCCTGCTCAGTGAATCCACAGCAGTCCGTGTAGATATCATCTGTCACAGTGGCAACCAGCAGATTGTTCAGGTCAGAAAAAAGTGAATTCTTCGACACTTTCGTCACTCCGGTGATAATGGCTCTGCCAAGATAGTCATTTTCTTTCAATGTATTATGGAATAACTGGCGGCAGGTCGTGATCATCTCATCCCAGTAACCATCCGTGTATGCTTCGATCAAAGGTGTGTCATACTCGTCAATAAGTACGATTGGATTTACCCCAAAATGCTTATAGAGTAATTTACATAAATTCCTTATTGCATCCTCTATATAACATGTTTCATGATAAACAAGTCCCCATCGTGTTTTTTCAAATAACTCTTTGTCTTTATCTGTAAGTTTTGGACTATCCAGTAAATATTCATGATGCCCATACATTGTTCCTAATTGTCCCATCATTCCCCGGATAGACTGCTTATAATCTATCCCCTTGCAGCCTCCGAAGCTTGTGGAGATCACCGGAGTGCTTCCGAACATACTACGGCTTCTTTCATCCTGCCATACCCGCAGCTTACTGAAATATTCCGGATGTTCTGCATATCTTGGATCAAAAAACATTCTTACCGTACTGAGCAGTGTTGTCTTGCCGAATCTTCTCGGTCTGGTGATCAATGTAATCTTCGTTCCTTCCCTGATCCACTCGGTGATAAAATGCGTCTTATCGACATAAAACTGCTGTCCACAGGTAAAGTCTTCAAAATCCTGATACCCGATCACCACTTGGGCAGAGAGATATGGATTGTGCTTAAGAATGTCCTTCAGTCCCTCCACATAAGCCGTCAGATGCTTTTTCTCTTCCTGCAGCTTTGTGCGCTCCTCAAATTCCACAAGTACCTTCTCCCGCTCGGACACTTTCACATAATAGCTCACTGATTTCCCGTCAATCGTTCGCTGGATATACGGCTGTTCTTTGCCATTGATCTTCTTATAGGTCAGGGTTCCTTTTGGAAGTTCTTCCAGTCTCCGGTCGATCTCTTCAATTCGTTTCGTTGGATTTGTGGACATAACGCACTCCCTTCTGTATATAAAAGTGGTTATCATTGGTTATATACACATCATATAACCAATGGTAACCACTTGTCAATCTTCTTTTAATATTTTCCGAAGCATCGGTTCCTCGTCCAACTGCACATTTTCGAATTTTTTGTAAAATCTGTCGGCATTCTCGTTGGTAGCACGGATCAGATAATATTGATGGATATCATGCTTTTTACAGTCTTTTTCAAATTCTGCAAAAAGCCTCCGGGCAACGCCACTATGCCGGTATTCGGGTAAAACATATACCCAATTCACATACGCCATGCGATATCCATCCTGCATACACCCATAAAAATGATACTCAATTCTTCCTACCACCTGATTATTTTCCATCGCAAGAATTGATGTGGACTTTTCATAAAATGAATCCCGAAGCCTTGTCCTGATTCCTTCCTCATCTATCTCTTCCACCGTCATCATATCCGGCTCCTGCTGCATCGCAAGCTTTAAATAGTCAATATACTGCTCTACATTCTGTTCATTCAATCTTCCAAAATACATTTCCTTCCTTCTTTCTAATACCTGTAAATATGGTTCTCCAAAACATACGTTTCACCTGTTCTTGGATCTGTCTTTTCTTCTGACAGTGAATCGAATACAAATCCACATGACAGCTGTAACACTCTGGACGCAGCATTGCCTATACGGTTGCAGGCATGGAATTCTTTTGCTCCCAGTTTTCCCGCCTCCTCAAGAAGTGCCGTAAGTATCTGTCGCCCATATCCTTTTCGCACAAATTCCGGTCCAAGTGCAATGCCTGTCTCTTCATAAATACCCGGCTCTAACTCACGCATACCTGCAAAACCGATTGCTTCACCCGTTTTCTTTAAATACACAAATAACGCATACTTATTCTCCGTTTTTTCTTCAAATGCAATCGTGCGCTTCATTCGATCTTTTGCATCTTCGTCTGTCTCTGTCGGCTGCCAGAGCATATACTTTGCGCTCTCCTTGTGTCTCCACAGGTTATAATAAATTGTCTTCCAGTCCTCAAATTCTGCTTTCTTTAAAATAAGATCTTTTGTTTCTAACTTTACGTCAGAGTAATCTGTTACCACTTTTCTTTTCCTCTTATACATCTTCCCTCATTATTTTCCGAAGCATCGGTTTCTCGTCCAACTGCACATTTTCTTCCACCCTTATCAACTTTGCAATATACTCTGTCGTGCCTTCTTCCAATTCTTTTTCTCCATTTTCCATAAATCCGTGACGATGATAAAATGCAATCGCTCTCGTATTTTTCTCCAACGCCCACAAATGATCAACATCAAAAGTTGAAATTGCATGCTCTATTAATTTCTTTCCAATTCCACCACTTTGAAAGCATGGATCGACATACAATTTACGGATTTCTGTTCCATGGATTTCCATAAATCCTTTCACAATTCCACATTCATCGGCGACATACAGATTTTCCAGAACTTCCCCTTTTCCGAAATAATGATCTATCATGGATACAACCTGCAATTCTCCAAATGAATACTCTTCCTGCTTAAAAATTGGGAAATAATTGATTCTGTTATTAAATACAAAAATTTCTGCGATGCGCGACAAATCTTCTTCTGTTGCTTTTCTGATCATCTCCGGATACCCCTGTCATTTTCTTTTTTCTGCAATCACTATAACACACTTTCTACCAAAATACTTTCTGAAAATTTTTTTAAATTTCCTTTTCCAGCAACCTTTGATAGGCTGCATCCATCCCGATTGCCCCAAGTGGAGCTGTGATGATGATTGCCAGCACAGCGACAGACAGAACAATTTTTCCACAGGCAAGTCCTGCCGCCAAAGGAACAGAACCAATTGCCGCCTGCACCGTTGCCTTTGGGAGATAAGCAATCACACAAGCCATAGCGACCACCGCAAGCAGTCCTGATAAGGAAATTTTTCCTTCCAGCCATCCTTCCACTGATACCAGTAAAAAGGAAAATCCAAGAACAATGATTACTTTTATACTGTTACGCACGCAGTGTTTTCTCGCATATGCCGTCTCAAAGAAAAGATACAGTCCATAACCTGTCACTGCGCCTAAAATTATACCAAGTACGATTGACACCGGAATATTTACAAAATCAAGTACATTGGCATGACCACCCTGCGCAAAGCACATAACCTGCAATTTCAAGCGATGCCGGGACGAATGACAGTAATACAGCGGAACGCCCGGCTTTTTTCAGATCTTTTAAATCCAGTGAAAGTCCGGCTTTCAATAAAATAATAATCAGTGCCATCTTCCGCAGCTCAGCGGAGATTGATAAAATGGATGGATCAAGCAAATCGAGCACATACGGTCCCAACACAATTCCGGTGACGAGTATTCCGATGATCCGTGGCAGTTTCAGTTTCTGGCAAATGTCTCCCATTGCAAGCCCTACAATAAAAATAAGTGATAATGATGCTAACATAAATCCTCCATTTCTGTTTTTGGATATGTCAATCGCCATATTTGCTGTACGGATACTGACTGTATCGAAAACTGCAAATCACACTGTAGTTATTCTACCTCAAATACCACAATCCGCTCTCTTTTATTTTCCCCCGGAAACAAATCTCTGCAATCGATTTCATCGGAAAAGATAAGTTCGTCTACTGTCATTAAATAAGAAATGTATTCATCCGAAGGATAATAAAAGAATAAAAGCAATTCCCTCGGATTCTCATAATAGGATTCCAACGCGCGCGCCAAAACTTTCTTTAATATCTCTATCGAAAATGGATTAAAAAAGTAGATCCGGTCTACCTCTGCCGGAACCGAAAACTGCACGGCATCTGCAAGTACAAATTCTGTCCTCCCTGCCGCAACCCCCTGTTCTCTGTTTTCTACCGCTTTCTCATAAATCCGCTCGTTGTATTCCACACCGATCGTGTGACAGCGTGTCTGATAAGAAAGAAAAAAATCAGCTCTGCCTTTGCCACAGCCATAATCTAAAAGTGTATTTTCCTTGCAAAGCAGCCCGGAATTAGCAAGCCGCTCTAACACCGTATATGGCGTCGGTTCATACGGATATCGGTACTGATCTGAATTGGAATCATCACGTCCGGTTGTGTGAATCTGTAAAAGTTTGTCCCATTTCTTTTCTTCTTCCTCTGGCTGTAATTTTTTCACATGTTCCTCCATAAAATATGTTTCTCCGGTTCTTAACGCTAATCTCTCAGACTCTTAAGGTAAACTTTCTGCTCATCTGTGATGCGATAGCTCTCCACCGCTTTCTGAATCGTCTTTCTATGCACCCATGGTGATAACTTTCGTTCTTCCAGATATGGGATCGTTGCATCCCACTGTTTTGCCAGTGCCGTTGCAAGATACCATGCAATCATCATATTGACATAGTATTCTTCCGATTCTACTTCTGCGGCAATTTCTATATACTCCGGTTTGAAATCCTCATCCAGATAAAAGCTCATCAGTGTTCCGATTCCATAGCGGATTGTATAGGTATCCCCGGATGCAATCCATTCTTTTATCACAGGAAGAAGTTCAGCTTTGCTTTTTGCGAAACACTTTGGTCTTGGAATATCGCAGGTCGCCCAGTTATTAATATATGGAAGAAAACGTTTCACTTCTGCCAGACAGCGCTCATAATCTTTGATATCTGAAATCAAAAGCATATGAAGGTTATTTTCCTCATAATACTGATGTGGAAGTTCCTTCAAAAAAGCTTCTGCTGCTTCCGTTTTTGCAAATTCTTTCGCAAATTTCCGCAGTACCGGTGTGCGGATCCCGATGATCGTCTCCTTATCAATCCCCGGCATCAGTTTACTGTGAAAATTTCTGTATTTTAAATCCTGTAATTTGAATAATTTGCGCTGCAAGCTGTTCATGTTTTTCTCTTTCACTTTTATATTTCTTCCACTTTGCAATCATGCTCTTTTGTTTCTTTGTTATAACTGATTCCAACCGCGAGGATACGTCCTGTATATTTATTTTTTTCTGCCGTTTTTCCTCTGAACCGCAAAGCATAGTCTTTTTCTTTAATCTGTGCAATTGCATCTTCCGGTGAATGATCTACTTTTAATTCTAGTATGATACAATCCTGATCATATCGAACCGGATAAAATATAAAATCTACAAATCCTTTTCCAGCCTTCTCCTCACGTTCAACTCTGTACTGATCTCTTGCAGACAAATAAACAAGATTGACAATTGCCGAAAGTTCTGTCTCATTATTATAAGACAAAATCGGCACTTCTGTATTATGAGCATACTGAATGATTTTTGTCATTGTCTCTGTATCTTTGGCTAGTGTTGCCTGTAGCATCTGTGATGATATGTTGGCAAGACGATAAATATATCCTAACGATTGTTCTTTTTTCATCATTGCTGCATAACTTCCCAAAAGTTCCTTATTTGGTATAAATACTTTTCCATTATCATATGTCAGCAAACCATATACTACCATTGCAGAATATATCTCCTCTTTGGTCTTTAGTTCTGGTGCTGTTGCAGCATATTCCTGTATCCCTGTTGGTATTTTTTCTCCTGCAAACATTAAAGTAAGATCGTTCTGGATTTCATCTACGTTATGACTGATATATGTGAAAATAGAGTCATATTTTCCTGAACTCACCCAATAATTTGACAATTGATTATCTGTCAATGCGCATACTACCGAACGTGGATTGTATAATCTTTCTCCTGATGCAGTGTGATATCCATCATACCATTCCCTGAGATTTGCGCGTGTAATCTGTGGCTTTTTCGTTTGCTCCAGATAGCACTGGTACAATCTGTCAACTTCACTCTCTGTAAAGCCAAAATATTCACTAAACCGAACTCTTGTTGCCATATTGTATTCCAAAAACATATTCAGTTCTGAACCATCTGAATATTTTGCAATCGGAAGTACACCGGTCATATATGCCAGTTCTACATAGCTTTTCCCTTTCAATAAAAGTTTCAGAAAAAGCAGATAATTTTCTCTGTCACGTTCCGTAACAAAAGACATCTGGAAAACTGCATCCCATTCATCCATCACAAATATGAATTTATGTCCTGTTTTGTCAAAAACCTGAGAAAGCACATCCCAGACCGCCTCATTTTTGTCTATCGCAATTTCCGGATATGCCTCGTTAATATCTCTGACAAGTCCATCCTGTATCCTGCCAATATACTCCTCATAACTATGACATTCTCTTGGCATTTCACTAAAATCAATATATATCACATCATGGCAGCCTGCCTGCTCCTTATATTGATCATATTGTGCGATTGCAAGCTTCTCAAATAAGAATTTTTCACTATTTTTTTCAAAAAAAGCTGCTATCATATTTGCCATAACTGTTTTTCCGAAACGTCGCGGACGGGTAATACAGAAAAAACGCTGTTCCTGCTGTAATGCTGGTATTAATTCTTTTAATATTTCTGTCTTATCAACAAAAAAGGTTCCATTCATTACGGTCTTGTATTTATCATATGGTTCCTTATTATTTAAAAACTGTCCCATTCTACTCGCCCCCTTAGCCTGATACTATGAGTATATCTTTTTTCCCAAACGGGTGCAAGAATCATCTGTTAATTCCTGTTAAAACTCCTTCTTTTCCATAATACGCCTGCTGATCTGATACGAAATGAACAGTGTCAGCAGTGTGATCCCGATGATGTTACCAGCCAGAACTGCCACATTCATATTGTCTATCACGGTCAGCGCCTGATACAACCGTTCTTTTCCGAACACGACCTCACATAGATATGCAATCACAGCAATTACTCCCATCATTCCTAATGTCAAAATCCGGCTCTTTTCACAGCCAAACTTAATCTGCGCCGGAATCATGAAAAAACTGATCAAAAGAATGATTAGCAAAATCACTGCGGCTGTCAGCATATCTTCTGCCACAGCAACCGGTATACCACGCACCACTTTTGACACCAGATACAGGCAGACTGCAATTACCCAGGCTGCCACTACTCCTCCGGCACAAAGCAGATACTTTTCTCTTACATAGGTTTTTTTATTGATCGGCAGTGTCAATAAAAACTGATAGCCATGATCCATCTCGTCATACGCAATCGTGCTGATTGCAATCATCTCTACCACAAACGGCAGATATCCAATGATAAAATTTCCATTGCCGGAAAATGCGACTGCAACTGCAATTGCAAACAAAATTACCAGTGTCTGTTTTGTTCCCCATAATAACCGAATATCTTTTTCCAATAAACCTGCCATTATCTGTACCCTCCTGTCATCATAAGAATCAGCTCATCAATCCCTCCATTTTCCACTGCAATCTGCGGATAATTTTCCTGATAAAACTTCTTATCATTCGTAAAACATGCATAGCCGTAATTTTCTTTCTGCACTTTTAAAATAGAGCTTTGATCCAGCGTGCGGTATTGTTCTTCACTCACCTTTAAAATGCCATACTGCTCTAAGATTGCATCTGTTGCTTCATGCAAAATGAGTTTTCCATCATGTATCAGATAAAGTTCATCACATAGGGATTCTAAATCAGTGGAAATATGGGATGTAATAAGTATACTTCGGCTCTCATCCTCTGCAATATAAGCCCGTAACATATCTAAAATCTCGTTTCTCGCCTCCACATCCAGTCCAGCTGTCGGCTCATCCATGATCAGCAGCTTTGCATGGTGTGTCATAGCTGTCAGCACGCGGAGTTTCGCTTTTATTCCGGTTGAAAATTCTTTAATTTTCTTATTCATTGGAAGCTTTAAGTTCTCACCCTGTTGTATAAAATAGTTTTCATCAAACGAATGATACATCTTTTTTAAAATGTGTTTTACATCATTTACGGTCAGTTCCCCGGAAAATCCTGATTCTGCCAGAGAAACTCCGATCTCCTGTTTGAGTGTCTCCGGCAATTCTTTACTCTCATGATCAAAGACCCTGATGCTGCCCTCATCTGCCCGGCAGAGTCCAAGAATCAGTTTGATTGCGGTACTTTTTCCTGCTCCGTTTTTCCCGATCAAACCCAGTATCTGTCCTTCCGGCAGTTCCATTGACATTTCAAATGTAAAGTTTCCATATGTTTTCCGGACATTTTGCATTGTTATCATACAATTTCCGCCTTTCTGCTACCTGCACTTCTCTGTTATCTATATTTTCCTTCTTATCAGATATTTTCCTGTTGATTTACTTTTCATCCAAGATCAGTTTTACAACCTCAGATATTTCTTCCTTCTTCATTCCCATGGAAAGTGCCCGGTCGATCACTTTATCGAAGTCATCTTCTATCGCTTTCTGCCTTGCTTCAAGTGCAAGCTGTTTATCCGAAGCTGACACATACGTTCCTTTTCCATGAACGGTTGTAACAAATCCCTCTTCTTCCAGCTTGTCATAAGCTTTTTTTACTGTGAGCGCACTGATCCGAAGTTCCCCTGCGAGCGTCCTCACAGACGGAAGTGCCTCTCCTTCTTTTAATTCAGACTGGATAATATCTGATTTTATCTGCTCCATGAGCTGTTCATAAATCGGCACCATGGAGGAATGATTTAAGATAATATGCATATTTCCTCTCATTCTGCCGCTTCAGCGGCTTTTCATAAATCAAGGAACTTTGTGCGTCAGCACAATTTCCAGATTGAAAATCTCAATTTTCAATCTTATCTCCCTTTACAGCAAACAGTATATAACAGTGCATATCTGTTGTCAACTGTTATATACTGTTTATTCTATTTTTTTGTAATTTCATGTGGGAATTTGTACAGACAATACTCGTTAATAACTTTTTCATGAAAAATTAAATTTTTGTGTATGTCGTGCATAATATTTTATGTTACTATAGAATAAAGTGTTGCTTCGCAATTTTCTGTATTTATGTCAGGAGGAGAACATTATGAAAGTAAATCTGATTCCCTTTTCCATATACTGGTTCCTGTTTTTGATCTTAAATGTCATATATTTTATATTTCCATTTCTATTTTTTCTGCTTCTGCCGGCAGTGTTCGTTATGATTTTAATATGGGGAATATGCGTATTTGAAATCGGGCGAGCAACCATTATTTCTTCACAAGCTAAGCGGATAACACGAGTCATGCTGGCTTTCCTGGCATCTCTTCTTACAATTTCAATAAATCCCATTGGAATGAGTCTTTTGGATTTTATTAATTGGGGAATTATACACTCATTCACAGACCATTTTTCGAAAGCCGATTGGGTTATTCTTTTGATTCATATGCTGCTATTTTGGCTGGGCGAAGAAATAGGATATCAAAATTCCAAAGAAAATAATTAACTTAAATTTTACAAAGATACTAATATGAAGGGAATACAGAACAATGGTTAACTGGAAAACAATACCTAAAATAGATGCACACATTCACTTAATGCCTCCGGATGTCATTGAAGCAAATCAGGGTTTTAACGATAAATTTGTGGATTATGGCAGTGTGAATGATTATTTAAAACTTATGGACAAGTATCATATCGATTCTGCATTTCTCATGCCCTTCAATGATCCATATATGCTGTCAATGGATTTTACTGTAGAAGCTGTGAACAATAATATGACCGCCATGTGCAAAGAAGGAAATGCAGACCATAAACTATATTATTTTGCAGATATTGATCTGCGGAATGAAATGGATAAAACAATTTATGAGTTAAACAGAGTTACAAAACAGAAAGAATGTTTAGGAATAAAAATCCACCCATCCAATACCGGCTACCCAGTGGACGGGCTCTATTATGATCATATTTTTGACTGGGCAAATCAAAATGCCATTTTAGTAGAAATACATTCTTACCCAAGAGCTCACATTTCAGATGATGTATGTTCTCCTGCCCGTATCCGAAATGTTATGAAAAAATATCCGAATTTGCGAGTTTCCATTGCACATCTCGGCGGATTTCAATATAAAGACCTGTATGGACTGGACGCCTACTTTAATATATCTGCTATTTTGCCAGACCTCGTAAAAAAATATGATATTACAAAAACGAATCAGATACTGCGCTCATTTGATTTAAACAAATTAGTATTTGCAACTGATTATCCAGACAGCCGCAGCTTAAAACCAGAAGAAATCTACGATACTTATTTTGAAATACTGAACCAAATGGATTTCACTCAGGAAGAAGCAGAAAAAATCTGCAAACAAAACGCAATGAAAATGATCTCAAAGAAAGGACTTTTTTAATATGGTAAAAATAATTTCAGACAGCACATGCGACCTCTCAGCAGAATTAGCTGCACAATACGATATTGATATTCTCCCGCTTCATATTCTTCTCGGAGATGAGGAATTTGAAGATGGAAAAACAATTACACCGGATGAGATTTACTCCTGGTCCGATGAGCATAAGACAACCCCAAAAACTTCCGCCCCGTCTCTGGCAGAAACGATTGAACTTTTTCGCCCTTATGTGGAAGAAGGACGCGAGATTGTCTGCTTTTCCATCTCAAACAGTATGTCAACATCCGGCAATGTCATGCGTCTTGCTGCCGGGGAACTAGAAGCAGAAAACCGGATCACCGTGATTGATTCCGCAAATCTCTCCACCGGAATCGGACTTCTTGTGATAGAAGCTGCCATTATGGCAAAAAACGGACACTCTGCATCCGAAATTGCTTCTGTCATGGAAACTTTAAAACCAAATGTCAGAGCAAGCTTTGTCGTGGATACCCTCACCTACCTGTACCGTGGCGGACGTTGTAACGCTGTTGCTGCCATGGCCGGCGGTGTCTTAAAGCTGCATCCAAAAATCGTGGTAGAAAACGGTGCTATGGATGCGACAAAAAAATACCGCGGAAAGATCAATTCTGTTATCATGTCCTATGTAAAAGATATGGAAACTGATTTAAAAGCAGCCAGACCTGACCGCGTATTCATCACACATTCCGGCTGTGACGCTGCAACGGTGGAATCCGTCCGCTCGTATCTGGAAAGCCTCGGTGTTTTCCATGAGATATTAGAAACCAGAGCCGGTGGTGTCGTGTCAAGTCACTGCGGCCCCGGTACGCTTGGTGTTCTGTTTATTGCAAAATAATAGAGGTTCGGATGTTTTCTTCCAAACCTCTGTTTCTTTTACTTTTCTATCTCTGCATTAATCTCATCTTCCGTTTTCGTGTTCCTCTTTTCCTGCCAAAATCATATTCTCTCCGCAAGCAGTTCTACCCACGCAGGTTTAAATCCTGCGTTTGCAGCAACCCGCTGTGATACAAGATTGGACATGCTGGTTCCATAGTAAGGAACTTTTCCCAATTTTTCGATGTCCTCTTTCAATATTTTCACTAACAGAGAGGCAATTCCTCTGCCTTCCGCCTCTTTCTCTGTGTTGATTCCGATCTGCCAGAATGTTGTGCTGTCCGCACTTGCACCAGCCATACCAATGATTTTTCCTTTGGAAATTGCTGCTACTGCCAACATATCCGGCGAATTTTCATCAAAACAAAACGCCTCATTAAACTGCTCATTGCCTTTAAATCGCTGTATCTCATCATGATTATATTTTTTTATCTCAAATGCACGGTTTTCTTTTCCTGACAAAGCATCCTGACAAGCGCTTTTCTGCCCATCCGATCGTCTATTTTCAGATTTCTCCGGTAAAAAGAAAGGATGCGCTGTTTTCAACTGATAACCATATGGTTTCAAAATTGTATCCAATTCTCTAAAACGTGCCACATCCATAAACCATACTCCGGAACAAGTTTCATATTTTTCTTTGCAAATGTTCACGATCTCTTTTTTCCCTGTAAAAATCAGTTTCTCATTCACTACAATAACTTTCAAAACGCAATCATCCTGTTCTTCAAATCTGCGTCTACCGTCCCTTTGCTCATATACATTAAAGTGATTCTTGTTACTCCGGTAATAATCGCGCGGCTGTAAAAATCATTCTGCTTAAATGCATTATGAAATATCTGTCTGCATGTGGCGATCATCTCATCCCAATACCCCTGCGTATACGCTTCGAGCAATGGTGTGTCATATTCATCCACAAGAATAATTGGCAGCACCTTGTGATGTCTGTATAAAAAGTAGCATAGCCGCTTGATTGCCTGCCAGTCATTCTCTCCACTGCTTGCAAAAAAAGATTCTTTTGCGTCAAGATAAGGATTTCTTTTTAAAATATCTTCAATACGCTCTTTCGGATTTTCCATAGACACCTCCGTGTACCATACTTCTGCACATCCTGCAGGATATTATGCTTTATACGAATATGCATTGCTATTATTTGCAAAAATGGTTATGGATAGTTATTCTTAATATATAACTATACATAACCATTGTCAATTATTATAAAAAAGCTTGCCTCTATTTCCTTTTAAATCACCCTGATTTCAACGATTCTGTCACAATCAATGCCCGTTCCGTCTTCCAGCACAATTGTCCTCTCATAGTCACGGAATTTCTGAAATACCCCTGTGGCAGTCACATATTCTCCTCCAGTCTTTTTGTCATCCGGCTTGAAATAAGTTACTGACACTGTCGGATGTTTTGTGGCGTACGCAATCAATGTCTGTAATTTTTCATTCAGTTCTTCCTGCTTATCTTCATCGAGTTCCACCTGTTCTTCTGTCAGTCTCGCTGTTTCTTTGATTGCAGACTCATGTCCGGTCAATGCAGCAAACGGAGAAAACTGCGCCGCCCTGTCATAAATCGACATCTGTGGATGAACTTTTGACTGATGATGAGGTAAATTCAGAATATCCCCATATTTTTCTTCGCTTTCCGTCATCCGCTTTCTCCTTTCCTTGACTCTCTACGGTCTGCGTTTCCTGTTTCAAACAAAAAATGTGCCTCTGAACGCATGGATCACTGTCTTGTTCGAAATTCTGCCTGCTTCTATACAAAAAAAAATTCAGGCACGATGCCCGCCGATCTGGTTGTTTCTGTCTATCATAGTTGCACCCTCCTGCAGATTGGTTCCTTTTAACATCGCATTTTTACCATACTTTTTCTTCACGGAGAGCATTACCTCCTGCAGTCTGCGCTCTTTTTCCATTCTCGCCTGCTCTGCCTTCTGTTTCTCTGCCAGTGCCTGATAATCGGTAAATAAATCCATCTGTGTAAACTCTGTCTCATTCGATACCATATGCTCATCCACAACACGGTTCGCTGTGACAGAAACACGCCGCACCAGAAGATTCTTATCCACAATGCGCTCATATAAATCTAAAACGGCGTCCATGATTTTTGCTGTAGAAGATGTTTTTGTATCCAGATTTGCTGTTCCGTGGGCATGCTTCGGAACGAATCTTCCATATCGGTCTGCTTTCACCTCGCCATGATACTTTTTCCGGATGTCCGGGTTCGTCAGATTTTCAATATCGTAACCAATATCGAGTACAATCTGGTCTGTCACAAGCTGTTTCTCTACAAGTTCTAACACCAGTGCATCCGTCATCTCGCGGACGATCAGCTTTGTCTTTTCAAAATCATAAGGACAGTGCAGCACCTGACCGGAACCGATACTGTTTGTCTCCGGCTTATATCCCCTGATATCCGCAATCGTGACCGGTTCATACCCCCATGCGTGGTCGATCAGAAGCTCTGCATTGATCCCAAACATTTTATAAAGCAGTTCTTCATTATAATAATCCCATTCTTCACCTATGGAACATCGTGCAATGTCTCCCATCGTGTAAAGTCCGGCCTCCTCTAACTTTTTCCGGTAGCCATGTCCTACCCGCCAGAAATCGGTCAGCGGTCTGTGGCTCCACAAAAGTTTCCGGTAAGTCATCTCGTCCAGTTCTGCAATGCGCACTCCATTTGCATCCGGTGCGACATGCTTCGCCACAATGTCCATCGCCACCTTGCACAGATAAAGATTGGTTCCAATCCCTGCTGTGGCGGTAATACCGGTCTCCTGCATCACATCAAGGATCATCCTTGACGCAAGCTCCTTTGCCGTCATATGATAGGTGTTCAGATAATGCGTCACATCCATAAAAACCTCATCGATGGAGTACACATGCATATCTTCCGGCGCAATATATCTCAGATAAATGTCGTAAATTTGTGTACTGTATTTCATATAGAGTGCCATTCGTGGCTTTGCTGTCACATAAGTGACGGAAAGCTCCGGGTGTTCCTTCAGTTCGTCCGAAAAACAAGAGCTTCCCTCAAACATTCTTTTCGGCAGCTTCTGCGATCTCTCCTGATTGACCTCTTTCACACGCTGTACGACTTCAAAAAGCCTCGCTCGTCCCGGAATCCCATATACTTTTAAAGAAGGGGAAACTGCCAGACAGATTGTTTTCTCTGTCCGCTCTGCATCCGCCACGACAAGATTCGTGGTCAGTGGATCAAGGTCTCTTTCCCGGCACTCAACAGAGGCATAGAACGACTTTAAATCAATTGCAATATAAATATGATTTTCATTTCCACTCACAAACGCACCTCCTTCTTCTGCTCTATTATAAGTCATTGACAATCAATTCACAATGGATGGGATCGATATAAATTATGGATGAAACAAATGCAATTTATTCGTTGATTTACTCACCAAAATATGAGATGATAACAGCATTATGAGTGAATATTATAAATTTTTCCAAAACAAAAAATGTGAATATTTTCCTTGCCATAAAGGAATTCCGGAGGAGGATTTTAATTGTCTGTTTTGTTATTGTCCTCTCTATACACTTGGGAAATCCTGTGGCGGCAACTGCGAATTTTTAGAAAATGGAGTCAAATCCTGCATGAAATGTGGTTTTCCGCATCAGCGCAGCAATTATGATAAGGTCATAAGCCGCTTTCAGGAGATCATTGCCGTTATGGCAGCTTCAGATAAGGGGGACATGCCTCATGAAATGTAAACTTACCCCACAATTGTCCTCCGATGACTGGAAGGATTTTTGCAGCCGTTTTCATTTTTCTCCGGCTGATCTTCCATATATAAAAGCGATTTATACCGCACTTCTCCCACTGGTGGAATCCTGTGCGTATTACTCGCTCGATCAGGATCTGGATGGGATTTTCCTCCCTCATTATGCCTATGGATTTGTGACACTTGGAAATGGTATCGATGAGCTGTCAGAATTATATCTGGATCATGAGCAGATCCAGGAAGCCTATATCGTGGACTGTGTCAGTCTTTTGCTTTTGTCAAAAGCATATGAAGAATTTGCACATGTGATAGAAGATCAAAGTGGTTTATCCCTTGCAGAATTATCTTTTTTCGGAGATACCTATTCCCTTGATCTTCTTCCACAAATCTATGAACGCCTTGCGCCGGATGCGATCGGTCTTACCGAAGGTCAGATGCTTCTGCCCCTCAAAACAGCTGCGCTTATCCTGTATCTGGATACAAATACACACGCAGACCTCAGACAATTATGTAATACCTGCTCAACCTGTAAGAATCTTTCCTGTCCTTCCAGAAAATCTCCTCTGCAGGATCTGCCGCATACTTATGGTGCCATGCAGATATTCCATATAACATAGCGTTTTAGCAAAAGATCCATAATAACTGTGTAACTTTTTAATGATATGAGTTATTTATAGCCTGCTTGAACTGTTCTATATCCTGAGCAACAGGATGGGTAACAGCTAAAGAAAGGAGCTGCATTCTCCTTCTATTATCTACCGTCTGTCAGTTCATCGATCAGTGTGATCACTTCCTCTATCATGTTGTCACAATGTGGTTTTTTCTCACCACCCTTTGCTGCATTTGCACGCAAAAGATCTGCACAATCTGTCATACCGTCATGTTTTTTTGCAATACATTTCCGAAATTCATTCAATACAGCCGGCGACTCAATTCCCTTGGCACCTAATACCATGTATCCTGCTGCGATTGCTCCACAGGTTGCACCGCATCTCATTCCACCGCCAAAGTTACTGCCAATTGCTGCTGCCAGATCTTCATCCAACCCGATTTCCTTTGCATATACACGCATCACCGTCTGTGCACAGTTGCTGCTAACCGGCACTTCACTTCTTAATTCCTTTGCTCTTTCAGTGTGTTTACTCATTTTAAATACCTCTCTTTCGTTTTAAAATAATGTCAGCTTATCATTCTTTCTTATTCTTTTTCATTTCCAGTAATTTTTTATTCATGCTCTGTGCATCTGCACGGTCACTCAGATAACAGATGATATTCACAACCGCATAGACTGCAATAATGAGAACCTCCATAAAAAGTACCATGCTAAAATTCTGGAAACTGAACCACTCAAATAATTTTCCAAGCCCTAAAACTATAATGTTCACAAAAATGAAATATAATAGCTGTCGGACAAACATTCCTTTTTTTGACAGCTCCTTCGTTGCATCTGAGTCAAACATAAGAACCGGAACTGAACACACTGCAGAAACTGCCAATATCTGCCAGAGTATCTTTACACTGATCTGTGCATCAAATCCCTCGAAAACAGAAATAAAAACTGCTGCCGCTATCAATACACCAAACGTGACTTTGCCAAAAATATCCATCAACATTTTTAATTTCTCTGCCATCTCTTCTTACCTCTTTTATAATCCAAGCCGTTCTTTTAAAACAGGCACATACTGTCTTGAAATAATCGTCTTTTCGCCATTGTCTAATACTGCCTCAAAACGTCCGCCAAAAGCTGGCGATAAGCTTTTTACTTTGCTAAGATTTAAAATCGCAGACTTTGACGCCCGCATAAACGATTCGACCGGAAGCATGTCCTCAAGTGTATACAATTTCTCCCGCACTTCGTAAACCTCTTTTTTGCAGCAGGCAAACACTTTGTTGTCGACCGTCTCAAAATAGTAGATTTCATCCGGCTCCAGCAGATGAATACCATTCTCGTTATGCCCCGCAATCTTGGTGTTTCCCTGTTTTAACTTCTGAAGCAGATTCTGTATATCCTCGCTTAAATTCTGGCATTTTATGATGATCTCATCCTCTTCACCGGGGATTGTATCCAGTATGGTGATTTTCATCGGAATTCTCCTTTTGATGCAATTACTTATAGATAATTGCGAAACTCCTCATAATCTTCTTTCAATTGTTCAATTTAGGTTTCTATGAGTTTCGCAATTGTTTACAATTACTAAATACAGAATACCAAGAATTACGATACTTGTCATCATAATAAATATCATCTGATCAATACTTACGACATGTCCCCCGAAAACCGGATTACAATCTAAGGAATCCCCGATTGCCGTCACAACCTCATCCGGAAAGCCATTCGCCGACATCTCCTCAAAGATTCCACGCAGCATATGATTTTTCAGTAAAGAAGTTCCGTAAGTGCCCGGCAGAATTGACAATACTTTCTGCAGTCCGGTGTCGAAATTGGAGATTGGCATATACGCACCGCATATAAATCCATAACCGGCACTCACGATCGTTCCGACTGCCGACATCTGCCCCTGTGTTTTCAGCGGATAACAGATGATACTTGAGAGTGCACAGCCAAATAATACCAGAAGGATCTCATCCAAAATCACCCAAAGCACATCCGTCACGCTCATATACCAGCCCATTTTGCACATATAGACAAGGCAGACGACCAGTGCCAGTCCGTTGACCATCAGGGAATTGAGTAATGTTGAAAGAAAGTATCCCAGAAAAATCACAGATTTTTTCACCGGGGACACATTAAAATCTTTTCTCGCACCGTTCGCAAGATCCTGCACCATCGTCAGGTTCACGCAGAATGTCACTGTGATACAGCTCACAGACAAAAGTGCCGCCGCAAGCTGTGCCGCCACCGTTCCGTTGATCAGTTTGTCAGAAATCTGTACGGTATCCGGCAATGCAGACAAAAAGGAATCTTTATATACATTTGCAAGGAATGTTGCATATAAAACAATCAGAATTACCGGTGTGATCAGGGAAGAAAGAAACATCCCCCTGTCCCGGAAGAAAAGTTTTCTGTTTCTGCTTATCAGAGCTGTCATCGTTCTCATTCGTGCCCACCTCCTAAGGTTTTGCCTGTCACTGCAAGGAAAACATCATCCATACCGCCTTTTACGACCTCATAATCCTGGAACAATTCCTGATGCTCTACGATCAGTTTTGTTGCCTCTGACGTATTATCTACTTTTATCCGGTAACCATCACGTACTTTCTTATAATCATAATGTAAAGACTTAATTTGTGCTTCAGATACACCATAAACAGAAATCGTGTCCTGCACATACCTGTTTTTTAACTCGTATGGTGTTCCTTCCGCCACAATACTGCCTTTGTCGAGAATCACCACATATGAGGCATTTGCAGCCTCTTCCATGTAATGGGTAGTCAGAAAAACGGTCATCTGCTCCTCTATGCGGAGTTTTTCGATCACATTCCAGATCACCTGCCTCGTCTGCGGATCCAGCCCGGTAGTCGGCTCATCTAAAATAAGGATCTCCGGTCTGTGGAGCAATGCCCTCGCAATGTCGATCCTTCTCCTCTGCCCTCCGGACAATTTTGTGACTGGGCTGTTTAAATAGTCGCCAAAATCCATTATGTCCAGCAATTCCTGTAATCTTTTTTCAAACGCCTGTCCTGTAATACCATAGAGAGCTGCCCGACTCTTTAAGTTTTCTTTTACAGTGAGCGGCTTATCAAGCACACTGTCCTGAAAAACTACGCCAATCAGCCGCTTTGTCTGCTCGCCCGCTCTTTCGTTATCAATTCCTTTGATCTGTACCGTTCCGCTGTCCTTCGATAACTGTCCGCAGAGAATGGAAATCGTTGTGCTTTTTCCTGCTCCGTTCACACCTAAAAACGCAAACAGTTCGCCTTTTTTCACACGGAAACTTAAGTCATTGACTGCTTTTACATCACCGAAGGTTTTATTTAAACGATCGATGCGGATGATATCTGTGGATTCATGTTCATTCTGCATATTACACACCTCTTTTTTGTTATATCGTTCAACCGAATTTGCTGGTCAAAAGTAACTTTACTGCTTTTTCTCTCTGACTATGGTATAACATAATCTGTTTTGGAAATCTACAGGGGATGCGGTAAGCTGCGTTTTAGGGGTGGTAAGCTGCCGAAATACAGGTGCACATAATAATAATCATCAACCCTTGCACCACTCCCTGCAATACTTCATATGCAGTTTTCCCTTGAAAAAGCTGGCTGAAATCCACAGGCTTTATATTGGCATTTTTCTTGGACTGTTCTCTGAGAAACTGATACATTGCTTCCACAATTTCATCCTTGGATGAAAAATGCTTATAAAGCGATGGCTTTTTGATACCAATCTTATCAGCAATCATACTCATGGAAACTCCCGCAAGTCCTTTTCAATAGAGCGAATGTAAAATTTCTTTTACATAGCTTAATTGCGGTCTATTTAGCTTGTTTCTTGAC
>ERZ773143.968-NODE-968-length-28667-cov-6.759367_pt1 | contig 28667 bp, 24 predicted proteins | sample MGYA00580852_ERZ773143 | MGnify/ENA primary metagenome ERZ773143 (study PRJEB29015, sample SAMEA2737853) | human gut metagenome | biome: human gut; feature: human-associated habitat; material: faeces | place: China | collected 2012 ... | reverse complement strand
CATTTCTAAAATTTTGTCTAGACAAGATATGCCCTACTTGCAAGATGGAACACCTGTTGATATGGTCTTCAATCCATTAGGAGTACCCTCACGAATGAATGTAGGACAGATATTTGAATGTTCGCTCGGGTTAGCAGGGGATCTACTAAAGAGACATTATAGAATAGCACCTTTTGATGAGAGATATGAGCAAGAGGCTTCGAGAAAACTAGTGTTTTCTGAATTATATGAAGCTAGTAAGCAAACAGCGAATCCATGGGTATTTGAACCCGAGTTTCCGGGAAAAAGCAGAATATTTGATGGAAGAACAGGAGATCCTTTTGAACAACCTGTTCTAATAGGCAAGTCCTATATCCTAAAATTAATTCATCAAGTTGATGATAAAATCCATGGACGTTCGAGTGGGCATTACGCACTTGTTACACAACAACCCCTTAGAGGAAGGGCTAAGCAAGGAGGACAGCGGGTAGGAGAAATGGAGGTTTGGGCTCTCGAAGCCTTCGGTGCTTCTCATGTTTTGCAGGAAATCCTGACGATCAAGTCGGACGACGTGACGGGCCGCGCCAAGGCCTACGAGGCGATGCGCAAGTCGGCCACGACGCCCGGTGCGCAGAACCGCATGCGGCCCGACATCGACCCCTATATCGAGAAAGGCTATATCCCGCTGGGGTTCTACGCCAAGGACCTTGCGGGCGACACCTCCGTCTCGCACGCGCTGGAGTACTACATGGCCGACGCTGCGCTGTCGCTGCTGGCCGACTCGCTCGGACACGGGGACGACGCGCGTCTGTTCCGCGCCCGCTCGTTGGGCTATAAGCGTTATTACAGCCCGGAAAGCGGGACTTTGCGTCCGCTCCATCCCGACGGAACTTTTTTAAGCCCCTTTGACCCGAAGGCGGGCGAGAACTTCACGGCGGCTCCGGGCTTCCACGAGGGAAGTGCGTGGAACTATACGTTCTATGTTCCGCACGACGTGGAGGGGCTTGCGAAGCTGATGGGCGGACGACGCAAATTCATCGACAAACTGCAAATGGTCTTCGACGAGGGGTTGTACGACCCTGCGAACGAACCCGACATCGCCTATGCCTACCTGTTCAGCCGTTTCCGGGGCGAGGAGTGGCGCACGCAGCGGGAAACCCGGCGGCTGTTGGAGCGATACTTTACCACCGCCCCCGACGGCATCCCGGGCAACGACGACACGGGGACGATGTCTGCGTGGGCTGTCTTCACGATGCTGGGACTCTATCCCGACTGCCCGGGCGAACCATACTATACACTGACGTCCCCGACATTCGACCGGGCCGAAATCGACACGGAGCGGGGAACGCTGGTGATCGAAAAACACGGCGAGGGCTATATCGACCGGATGACGCTGGGCGATAAACCGCTGAAAAATTATCGTATCTTGCACGATGACTTGCTCAAGGGCGGCAAACTTACTTTCGAACTTAAAACTGCAAAATAGATGAAACTTTCCGGATTATTATTCGCTGCGGCCCTGCTGGGCAGCTGCACGCAGCCTGCCGCGGAGGAGAATTACACGCGCCATGTCGATCCGAAGATCGGCACAGGCGGCCACGGGCACGTCTTCGTGGGAGCCAACGTCCCCTTCGGCCTGGTGCAGGTGGGTCCGACGAGCATTCCGCAGACGTGGGACTGGTGCTCGGGCTACCACGCGAGCGATTCGACCGTTATCGGCTTTTCGCACACGCACCTTTCGGGCACGGGCATCGGCGACCTGTTCGACATTACCGTCATGCCCGTCGTGGGTGAAGTGACCTATGCCCGCGGCGAGGAGAATGACCCGGCCTCGGGCCTGTGGTCTTACGCCGACCGGACCCAAGAAATTGCCCGGCCGGGCTACTATTCGGTTCCGTTGACGCGCTACGGCATCCGGGCCGAGCTGACGGCCACGGAGCGCGTGGGTCTGCACCGCTACACGTTCCCGGCGTCGGACGCCGCAGCCGTGGTCTTCGATCTGGAGAACGGCGGCTGCTGGGACAAGGCCACCGATACGGGCTTCCGCTTCTCGGACGACAGCACGCGCATCGCCGGATGGCGCTGCTCGACGGGGTGGGCCAAAAATCAGGAGGTCTACTTCGTGGCCGAGTTTTCAAAACCCGCGAAGGGGATTTCCTACCTGCAGCCGGGCGAGATAGACGATTCCAAAATGCCCCGGATCGCGGCCCGTTATGCACGTGTGGACTTCGACACGGCGGAGGGCGAACAGGTGCTCGTGAAAGTGGCCCTTTCGCCCGTAAGTATCGAAGGCGCGAAGGCAAACCTTGCGGCGGAACTCCCCGGATGGGATTTCGACGCTACGGCGGCCGCTGCCGACAAGGCGTGGAACGATGAATTGTCGAAGGTGAAGATCGAGACGGAGGATGAAACGTCGAAGCGCATCTTCTATACGGCGCTGTATCATACGATGGTGGCTCCGTCGCTCTTCTGCGATGTGAACGGCGATTACCGCGGAGCCGACGGCAAGGTGCATGAGAATCCGGGGCGCGATACCTATACGACCTTTTCGCTGTGGGACACTTACCGGGCCGCGATGCCGCTGATGACCGTCCTGCACCCGGAGCGGATGCCCGACATCATCCAGACGATGCTGCACATCGCCGACGAGCAGGGACGGCTCCCGGTATGGCACCTGTGGGGTAATGAGACCGACTGCATGGTGGGCAACCCGGGCATCGTAGCGGTGGCGGACGCCATCGTGAAGGGCATCGGGGGCTTCGACCGCGAAAAGGCCTTCGAGACGATCCGTAAGACGGCCATGAACCCCGACCGGGGCAACGGCCTGCGCATGGAGTACGGCTACATCCCGTGCGAGATGTTCAACGAGGCCGTAGCCTATGACATGGAGTACGCTTTGGCCGACGGCGCGGCGGCGCGTGCCGCCGAGACGCTGGGCAAGGCGGAGGATGCGAAGTATTTCGAGGAGCGCAGCCATAGCTACCGCAACTATTTCGACCCTGCGACGCGCTTCATGCGGGGCCGGGATTCGCGGAAGGGCTGGAGGACGCCCTTCAATGCGTTCGCCTCGACGCACCGCGCCGACGACTACTGCGAGGGCAACGCCTGGCAGTACACCTGGCTGGCTCCGCACGATGTCAAGGGCCTCGAAGGGCTGTTCGGCTCACGTGCGAAGATGATTGAAAAGCTGGATTCGCTCTTTACGGTAAGTTCGGTCATCGAAGGCGGCGAGACCTCGCCCGACATCTCGGGGCTGATCGGGCAATACGCCCACGGCAACGAACCGAGCCACCATATTTTGTACCTCTATACGATGCTGGGGCAGCCGTGGAAGACGGCCGACAAGGTCCGCGAGGTGCTCACGACGCTCTACCACGACCGGCCGGACGGATTATCGGGCAACGAGGACGTGGGGCAGATGTCGGCATGGTACGTCCTCTCGTCGCTGGGCATGTACGAGGCCGAGCCTGCGGGCGGACGCTACTGGTTCGGATCACCGCTCTTCGACCGGGCCGAAGTGAAGGTCCCGAGCGGTGTGTTCACGATCACGGCCGAGAACAACTCCGCTGCGAACAAATATATCCAGCGGGTGTGGCTCAATGGCCAACCCTACACAAAGCCTTGGATCGGTCATGCCGACCTGATGAAGGGCGGGGAGCTGCGCTTCGAGATGGGGGCCGAAGAGAAGGTGTGGTACTGTCCGGACGAGCCGGAGGCGTACGCCGACCAGCGGCCCGCGGAGGAGCAGCGGCTTTTTAAGTCGGAAGCGGTAGAGGGGGAGATCGCCCGCGTGTGCGGTCTTCTGACCAACGAACGCCTGCGGTGGATGTTCGCCAACTGCTTCCCCAACACGCTCGACACCACGGTGCACTACGGCGAGGACGAGGCGGGCAATCCCGATACCTACGTCTACACGGGCGACATTCCGGCCATGTGGCTCCGCGACTCGGGGGCGCAGGTGTGGCCCTACGTGCAGTTGTGTAAGGAGGACCCGGCGTTGCAGAAGATGATCGCGGGGGTGATCCGGCGGCAATTCAAACTCATCAATATCGATCCTTACGCTAATGCCTTCAACGTCGGCCCTACGGGTGACGGCGAGGATGTCGGCTATCCGGGCAACGATCAAAGTCCCTGGGTTTTCGAGCGCAAATGGGAGATCGATTCCCATTGCTATCCTCTGCGCCTTGCGCACCACTACTGGAAGACCACGGGCGACACGTCGGTCTTCGACGGGGAGTGGACCTCGGCGATGCGCAACATCGTGAAGACGCTGCGCGAACAGCAGATGAAGGAGGGTCCGGGCTATTACACCTTCCTGCGCACGACGGACCGTCAGCTGGACACCCGCTGCCATGTGGGGCGCGGCAACCCCGTGAAACCCGTGGGGCTGATCGTCTCGGCGTTCCGCCCTTCGGACGACGCCACGACCTTCGGATTCCTCGTGCCGTCGAACTTCATGGCCGTCACGTCGCTGCGCAAGGCTGCCGAAATCCTGACGGCGGTGAACGGCGAGCGGGAGCTTGCCGCCGAGTGCACGGCGCTGGCCGACGAGGTGGCCGGGGCATTGCAGCAATACGCTGTCGTGGAGCATCCGGAGTTCGGAAAAATCTACGCCTTCGAGGTCGATGGTTTCGGCAGCACGCAGCTTATGGACGACGCCAATGTGCCGTCGCTCTTGGCCATGCCCTATCTGGGCGACGTGGAGCGCACGGACCCGATTTACGAGAACACGCGCCGGTTCGTGTGGAGCACGGAAAATCCCTATTTCTGGCGCGGAGCTGCCGGAGAGGGCATCGGAGGACCCCATATCGGCGTCGAAATGATCTGGCCCATGAGCATCATGATGCGGGCCTTCACGGCGACCGACGACGAAGAGATCCGCGACTGCATCTGCCAGCTGATCACCACCGATGCCGGGACGGGCTTCATGCATGAATCCTTCTCGCGCCACGATGCTGCGAATTTCACCCGCCCGTGGTTCGCCTGGCAGAACACGCTCTTCGGGGAACTCATATTAAAACTCGTAAACGAAAACAAGGTCGACTTACTTAATTCCATTGACTGACCGGAAAAAACCAAATAACAATGATAAAACCTGTTTCTTTGCTGTTACTTGCCGCCGTTCTGTGCGGCAGCTGCGGAAGCCGCACGGGGCGCACCGCGGCAACCTCCTGCGACGAACCTTCGGCGCGGCCTTCGGAATACGTCTCGACGCTCGTAGGCACGCACTCCGACTTCACGCTCTCGACGGGCAACACCTACCCGGCCGTCGCCCTGCCGTGGGGCATGAACTTCTGGACGCCCCAGACGGGCGAAATGGGCAGCGGATGGGCCTATACCTACGGCGCCCACACCATCCGGGGTCTGAAGCAGACCCACCAGCCCTCGCCGTGGATCAACGACTACGGGCAGTTTTCCATCATGCCCATACGCGGACGCGACAAGGTCGATGAGGAGAGCCGCCAGAGCTGGTTCTCGCACCAGTCGGAGGAGGCACGCCCCTACTATTATTCGGTATACCTCGCCGACCACGACATCAAGGCCGAGATCGCCCCGACCGAGCGGGCTGCGATCATGCGTTTCACGTTCCCCGAATCGGACGAGTCGGGCGTGGTGATCGACGCTTTCGACCGCGGATCGTACATCAGGGTCATGCACGACAAACGGACTGTCGTGGGATACACCACGCGCAACAGCGGAGGTGTGCCCGACAACTTCAAGAACTGGTTTATCGTGCGCTTCGACCGGAAGATCCGGGATTTCCAGATCTATGACGGCACGAAGCCCGTCGAAGGCGAACAGTTAGTCGGCGAACACGCCCTCGTGCGGGTAGGTTTCGAAACCCGGCGCGGAGAGCAGGTAACGGTGCGCGCAGCCTCATCGTTCATATCGCAGATGCAGGCCGTGCAGAACCTCGAAGAGCTGGGAAAGGACGATTTCGAAACCGTGAAGGCCAAGGCGCAAGCACACTGGGACGAGGTGCTCGGACGTATTGAAGTCGAGGGAGGCACGACGGACCAGTACCGCACGTTCTATTCGTGCCTCTACCGTTCGACCTTGTTCCCGCGCAAGTTCTACGAGATCGACAAGAACGGCAATATCCTGCATTACAGCCCCTACAACGGTGAGGTACTGCCGGGATACATGTATACCGACACGGGATTCTGGGACACCTTCCGCAGTCTGTTCCCACTGCTCAATCTGGTCTATCCGTCGGTCAATGCCGAAATTCAGGCCGGGCTGGCAAACGCTTACCGCGAGAGCGGATTTCTGCCCGAATGGGCTTCGCCCGGACACCGTGGGTGCATGGTCGGAAACAACTCGGCGTCGGTCGTTTCGGATGCCATCCTGAAAGGTGTCACCCCCGAGGAAGACATTGCGACGCTCTACGAGGCGATGCTCGCAGGACGCCGGAAGGTACACCCCACGGTGAGCTCCACGGGGCGCCTCGGACACGAATACTACAACACACTGGGATACATCCCCTACGATGTGGGTATCAACGAGAATGTCGCACGAACGCTCGAATACGCCTACGACGACTGGTGCATCGCACAGGTGGCGAAGATGCTCGGCAAAGACGAAGATGCGAAACGACTGGAAGAGGCGTCGAAGAACTACAAAAATCTGTTCGATCCCGAAACGCGCCTGATGCGGGGCCGCAATGCCGACGGGACGTTCCAGACGCCCTTCAGCCCCTACAAGTGGGGCGACGCCTTCACCGAGGGAAACGCGTGGCACTACACATGGTCGGTGTTCCACGATGTCGAGGGACTGATCGACCTGATGGGAGGACGCAAAGGATTCACGCGGATGCTCGACTCGGTCTTCGTCGTGCCGCCCGTCTACGACGACAGCTACTACGGGTTCCGCATCCACGAAATTACCGAAATGCAGGTGGCCGACATGGGCAACTACGCCCACGGAAACCAGCCCGCGCAGCACATGATCTACCTCTACGACTACGCCGGGCAACCCCGTAAGGCGCAGTGGTGGGTCCGTGAGGTCATGGATCGCCTCTATTCGGCCAAGCCCGACGGTTACTGTGGCGACGAGGACAACGGACAAACCTCGGCATGGTACGTATTTTCGGCTTTAGGGTTTTATCCCGTATGTCCGGGAGCGGACGAATACGCAGTCGGATCGCCGCTGTTCCGCAAGGCCGTCATTCATCTTGAAAATGGCAATACGATCGAGATCGACGCTCCGGAGAACAGCTCCGAGAACCGTTATGTCGGTAAAATGGCTATCGACGGAAAAGTATCGGAAAGGCCGTTCCTTAGCTATTCCACACTTCTGGAAGGTGCGAAGGTGCGCTTCGAGATGGAATCCGAAAAATAGCCTTCCCATGAAGATTCCGAATCCACATGCTGCCTTCATGGCCTTCGCCTGTGCATTGTTTGCAGCATGCTCTCCGCAGCAGCCCTTCATAACCTCACCCGACGGACGCATCGCCGTATCTGTCGAAGCCGATGCAGGGGCGGGCGTGACCTATGCCGTCACGGTCGACGACAAACCCCTGATACTGCCCTCGGCGATGGGGCTCGCGGCATGCGGAACCTCGCTGCAGGGAGCGACGATAACAGGCGTATGGCACTCCTCCCACGACGGGCTGTGGACAGCCCCCTGGGGCGAGAACAAACGGCACCGCAACCATTACAACGAAATGTCCGTCGCAGTGCGGAAGCCGGATAAAAGCATGGCCTTCACGCTCCGCTTCCGCGCATTCGACGACGGAATAGCATTTCGCTACGAACTGGCGCAGCCCGATTCGCTGGCCGTGACGGACGAACTGACGGAATTCCGGTTCGCAAATGAGGGTCATACGATGTCGTGGTCCATACCCGGCAATTTCGAGACCTATGAACTCCAGTACCGCGAGCAGCCCGTCGCACGGGTCACGGACGCAAACACGCCCTTCACATTCCGCACTGGGGACGGAATATTCGGAGCCGTGCACGAGGCGGCCCTGTACGACTGGCCCGAGATGGTATTGAGGCGCGACAGTGCGGGGGTGCTGAAAGCCGACCTCGCGCCCCTGCCCGACGGCGTGAAGGCGTACATTCCGGGACGCTTCACGACGCCCTGGCGCACGATACAGATAGCAGACAGGGCCGTAGGCCTGATAAACTCGTCGCTGGTGCTCAACCTGAACGAACCTTCGAAGATCGAGGATACCTCATGGATCGTGCCGCAGAAGTACGTTGGGGTATGGTGGGGAATGCACCTCGGAACGCAGGTATGGACGATGGGGCCGCGACATGGAGCAACGACACGGAATGCCATCCGGCACATCGACTTTGCTGCGGAAAACGGCATACAAGGAGTGTTGTTCGAGGGCTGGAACAAAGGATGGGAGAACTGGGGCGGAAACCAGCAGTTCGACTACCTCGAACCCTATGCGGATTTCGATCTGGAGCGGATAGCCGCCTATGCCCGCGAAAAGGGCGTGCAACTGTGGATGCACAATGAAACGGGAGGAAATATTCCCCAGTACGAAGCCGTCATGGAAGCAGCGATGAGGAGGTATGCCGAACTGGGGGTTCACACGCTCAAAACGGGATATGCAGGGGGATTCAAAGGCGGTTACCTCCATCATTCGCAGTATGGAGTGCAGCACTATCAGCGGGTCGTGGAAACGGCGGCGAAATACCGGATCATGCTCGACGTACACAAGCCGATAAAGGAGACGGGGATACGACGCACGTGGCCCAACATGATGACACGCGAAGGGGCGCGGGGCATGGAATGGAACGCATGGTCGGAAGGGAATTCGGCAGAGTATCTCACGACGCTGCCCTTCGTGAGGATGCTGAGCGGACCGATGGACTACACTCCGGGAATCTTCGACATCGACTATTCCACAGCGAAGGCCGACAAGGGACGGATCGAGTGGAACGGGCCCAACGCGGAATGCTGCATAAAGACCACGCTGGCACGGCAGATAGCAAACTGGGTGATCATATACTCGCCCCTGCAGATGGCCGCAGACCTGATCGAGAACTACGAAGGGCATCCCGCATTCCGGTTCTTCCGCGACTTCGACGCAGACTGCGACTGGTCGAAGGCATTGCAGGGAGAGATCGGCGACTATATCGTCGTTGCAAGACGGGCCAAAGACAGATACTTTCTCGGGGCAGGAACGGACGAGAAGGCAAGGACGCTCGTGCAGAAGCTCGACTTCCTCGAACCCGGAGTGACGTATACCGCGACCATATATGCCGATGCTCCGGATGCGGGGCGCAATCCGGAGGCATACCTGATCGGGAAGCGGGCGGTGACGGCACGAGATACCATACGCATCGAGATGGCTGAACGGGGCGGGCAGGCAATAACTTTTATTCCGGCAGAGAAATAGAAGATGCCGGTGGCACGGGGAGGCCACGACGGAAAGCCGACAGGGAACAATGAGAAACGGGATCTGATCCATATCAGACCCCGTTTTTCGTATCAGGAACGATGTCGTCTTTTTTTACGCCTTTGTTGCATCTGCCGTTGCTGTTCCTCGTAAGCCCGCGTGTCGGCCAAATCCAATACCGTATCGACAATGCCAGAAATAGGATTGGCGGCATGGTTTTGCACTTCATGTTTCTGTTCCACGTGTTGTTCTGCGACCTGTTGCGCCTGTTTCGGTGCCGGATACAATTCATTGAAAACATTGGCCGAAAACTCTTTTCCCAGCACCGATCCGTTGGCGACGATGCCGTCGTTATGGTCAATGAAAGTCACGCCATAGATTCTGCCGATCGGGTTGATGCGAAAGATCGCGTCGATGTTCTCCACTTTGAGCAACTGCCGAAACTCGTTCCGTGTATTGTTCGGACTCATAGCATCCCGGACTGTCTGTCGCAGCCGGTTGAGCGTCCCGTCCTGCTTCAGCGCACTTTTCGACCGCTCGTAATACTTTTGAAGGGCTTTATAACCGACATCTTTGCCGATACGACTCGATTTGAACGGAGTGCCGATGCCATAGCCGTCGTCGGTCAGAGCGCCGTAGACAATACCCGCATAATTTCTGCCGTCGATAGTTCCCGTACGTTCTTCGACAGAAACGTTAAACAGCTCCAACAGGGTGCGGAATTCTCCATACGATGAGCATTTGTAATTTCGCAGGCACGATCTCACGATGGATGAGATCTGCTGTTTGACATTGCCTTCCCTGTAGTTTACCTTATGCAATCCCACCTTGTCGGCTTGCTCCTCTCCCTTGACGCTCGGATGCAGATTATATTTGCGTTCCAGATCGCGTAATATCTCCATCGAACGTCTTGCTTCGAAATCATGCGGCAGCTTATGTCCGTTCTCATCGACGCGCAACGATACGACATGAAGATGCTGTCGGTCGATATCCTTATGTTTGAAAACAATATAAGGCTGGTTGCCGTAACCCATACGTTCCATGTATTCCTGCGCGATGTCCCGGAGCTGATCGTCGGTCAGTCTGTCTTCCGGCGAGGGGTTCAGCGAGGCGTGGAAGACCGTGTTCGTAGTCCGGCGGTTGGCTTCGAGGTACGGCCAAAAGCAATCCATGCAGGCGTCGACATCCATTCGCCCGTGCTTGTCGAACGGTTCCAACATCTTCTGCCAGAAAAGAACCTCGGCTTCATCCTTATCCACTTTCTCCTTGTTGTAATACAACGCTCCGCCGGGCGAGGAACCCGATCTTATATTCGCAACCATTCCTTAGTCTGTTTTGCGAGGTTGAGAATCTCGATACTGAGGGCTTTCAGCTCTCTCGTTCGCTGTTCCAATGCAGCGATCTGATGCGGGATTGCGACGTTGGAGAAGTGCGCATTGATGACCTTTACAATCTGGTTGTAGTTATTTCCCAACTTTTGAAATTGGAAATAAAAGTCATTCAGACGGGCAATAAACTGCACTTTCGAAGGGTCGCGTTTAACGACAACGAACTCCTCGCCGAAGATGCGTTTTACGATAAATCGGCTGCGGTTATGCTCCAATCCCGCCTTACAAAGCATCTGCTTAAAGCGGATATTCTCTTCCGTGGTGAGTTTGAAATTATACCTGTGGACTCTGGGATCTGTCGTTGTCGGGCGTCCGATCCTCTTTTTCGTGGTTGTCATCAGTCTGGTAGTTTAAGTGGCGTGACTCGGGAACGCCACCCGGCCTCGCAGAGCGAGCACCTTTCGTATGCCGAAAAACTTTTCGGCATACAAAGGTACAGCTCGCTGTTGTCTGGCGACAACAAAAATCCGCGCCGGAGAATCTTTGAGAGAAGTTTTGAAAATCCTCTGTTACGGTTTCCATAGCCGGGTCTGTTCCCGGTGCAATATTACAACCGTTTCGGGGCAAAAAAAAGCCATCGGTGCGGACTGGAGCGGACTGGAGCGGACATCGGAACCGAAGCGTTTTACCCTGTTGTATATTGCGGCAGGATTGATTATTCGGGCAACTGCGCGAATCGCAAAATAAGTATCGGTTCAGACGGATACCCGAATCTTTAACCGAGTATCTGCGCAAAGGAACGAAAGGGCGGCAGACCGAATAATCATCCAATTATTCGTCCAAATATAAGGTAGTATATATAAATGATTTGACAAACGCATAGTTACCCAAACAACCATTTAAACACACAAGCAATGAAACAAGCAAGCATTTCGATCTGCAATCAAAAAGGGGGTATCGGGAAATCGACATTTACGATGTTACTCGCCAGTCATCTGCACTACACATTAGGCTATGACGTGCTGGTCGTAGACTGCGACTATCCCCAATGGTCCGTTCAGGCGCAACGTGAGCGGGAACTGTCGCTCATCGAGCATGACGATTACCACAAGCTGTTGCTGATACGTCAATTCAAAGCCACGGGCCGCAAACTCTGGCCTATGCTGAAATGTATGCCGCCCGAAGCCCCCGAAGAAGTCGAGCGGCTGCTGCAAAGCGGCTACCATCCCCGTATCATTCTCTACGACTTGCCGGGAACGGTCAATGCCGAAGGTGTCATTCGGCTGCTCGCGTCGCTGGACGCTGTCTTTGTGCCCATGAAAGCCGACAAGGTCGTCATGGAAAGTACGCTCTCCTTTGCCCGGAGTCTCACCACTAACCTTGCCCAAGATCCGACCCTTACTTTACAAAGCGTCTATCTTTTCTGGACGATGATAGACCGTCGTGAACGAACGCCGCTTTACGATCGATACGAGGCCGTTATCCGCAAGCTCGGGTTGTCGCTTATGACAACTCACATTCCTTACCGCTCGAAGTTCAACAAGGAGCTGCTTGCGGACAATACAGGAGTCGGCCGCTCGACACTTCTGGCTCCGGCGCGAACCTTTGCGTGTGAGGCGCAACTCGAAATCCTCACAGAAGAAATTCTTACACTCCTCAAAATCCGATAACAATGGCCAAGAAACCCAAAATCGAAGTAGACGAAAGTCTTGTAAAACAGGTGATCGCAGGGCAGTTACCTATCACTACAAAGGTCACACGGGTAATTCCGGAACAGATCCCATCCGGAACCGCTACGGACGCAATTCCCGCCGAACCGCCCTCTGTTCCGGAGATCGACACAGAAAAGATTCCGGATGAAACCCCGTCTGTGCCCGCAGCACAAGAGCCACGCCGTCGGAGAACACCACCCTTGTCCGATTATGAACGAATGTTTCTCACTCCTGTGGAATACGGCATCCGAGCCACACTTTATGTCAATGCATCGACGAAGCGTAAGATTCTGGAGATACTTAAAAGAATCGGAGGTGAACGATTGTCCGCGACATCATATGTGGATAATATTCTACAGCACCACATCGAAACTTTCCGTGACGATATAAACCGGCTCGATCGTAAGCGGAATTTTGAAAAACTTGTTTAACAATGACTTAAAAATTTCTAATTATGCTTTACAGCTTTTTATCCGAGTCCGGTGTCCTCGACATTTCATTACTCGCTCTTGGCACAGGCATTATCGTTTTGTCAATCTTAGGGCTGCTGCACCTCGGGAAGCGACGAGGTCATAATAAAGCCGGACACTTTTCGGAGCAACCTGACGATTGTGCAATGCCTGCCGTGCAAACGGAAAATAGCGATGGATGGCCCTCGATGGAACAACCTCAGACAACTGAACTTGTATCCGTTGTCGCTGCACCTGAAGATTCTTCAAATCTCGATTCTCCGCCTTCCGAAACGGTCGTATCCGAAAAGCAGGATGTGAAGCCGGAGTGTGTTCCCGTACCGGACATACGATGGCGACGTTCGATGACATTGCCCGACTACAAAAAAACATTTCTTGTCCGGGTGGATTACGACCTCCGCGCCTCGCTTTATGTCAGTGCCCCTACGAAACGGAAAATCCTTGAAGTCCTGAAAAAAATCGGCGGCGAGCGACTGACCGCAACATCTTATGTAGATAATATCCTACGGCACCATCTCGAAATGTTCCGCGACGAGATCAACTGCATACATCAAGAACAGAATTACCATAACATCGTCTAAATTCTTTCTGCCATGAACAGCATAATTCTTATTGCCGCCTGCGCCGTATGTCTGGATCAGTTGTTTTTCCGGGGGCGGCTCGCGTCATATGTCGTCGACAATCTGAAAGGCCCGAAGAAAAAACACACCGGGCACGATGCTGCCCCTCACACACCGAAGGCCGGCTCTTTAGCCCGTCAGACCCCGGAAATTCTGGTCTCGAAATCCTATCGGTGCGGACTGGAGCGGACTGGAGCGGACATCGGCACCGCCCCGGCAGGCGGAGATGCTATATTTGCCCCGGCTTCGGAAGAGAAGTCCGCGATGCAGGGGTGGAACACCCTTGTCGTGCGGCCCTCGATCGGCGAAGACGGCGAACTCTCGGAGCCCGAAGCGCCCGCCGGCGCCCGATTCCCGCTTCCGGCTCTCCCCGCCAGAGCAGAACTCCGTGACGCGGAGGTTCATGCGATGCTCGGAGAGCTGGACTTCGGAGAGAGCGCCGTCATGGGCGATGCCACGGCCGAGGAACGGCAGGCCATCGCCAACTTCGACATCCGGGCCTATGCTTAATTAAAAACGACCTACGACATGAAATGGAATAACGAATACGGCTGACGCCTTTTCCGCAGCAGGAAATACGATGTATCCGGTCGCAGAATGCTCCCAAAGCAGGCTGCGGCCTTTTTCACACCCTTAACCAAACTACTTGAACGATGAAAAAAAGAGCAATTTTCATGATTTTCTCCCTGTGCTCCGCACTCGCCTGCTTTGCACAGGGCAACGGCATGGCCGGCATCAGCGAGGCCACGAACATGGTAACGTCCTATTTCGACCCGCTCACGAAACTGATCTTCGCCGTGGCGGCGATCCTCGGACTGGTCGGCGGCGTGCGCGTCTACTCGAAATTCTCGTCGGGTGACCCGGACGCTTCGAAATCCGCCACGGCGCTGTTTCTCTCATGCGTCTTTCTGGTGATCGTCGGTACGGTCTTACGTTCATTCTTCCTCTAAACGATGGCGGAATACCAAGTGAACAAGGGCGTGGGCCGTCAGGTCGAGTTTCAGGGCGCGCACGTAATGGTTCTTTGGCAAATGCGTCGATAGCAAGACGTTAGGCAAGTGTTCGATAGCCTATCATCGATCGGCTTATCCGAAAGGGAAACCGGACGGGGAGTATAGCCTGCCGATAAACTGATAAGTCATACAGTTACCAAGTATGCGACTGAATCAGGAGATGAAAGATAGATACGAGGATAAAGTCTGGATTGATTGAACGATAGTCCAAGTGGCACAACTCGAAACTGTGGCGGAAGGTAACTACAGACGCCATACTGTAACACACTCGATTCGACCTTGGAGGGTTGGGTGCAGAACAGGTTACAGCACAACTGCGATAAGCAGAAACGGATGAAAGTCGTATCCGACAATCTATCAAAGCTATGTTGCCGAAGAATTAAACGTGGATTGCCTAACCCGGAATGCCGAAAGGCTATTAGGTTTCAGACCTATGAAAATCCGGTATGGCAACGGAGCCACCGTAGTAGTCCGAGCGAGGGAAAGCCTCGTACATGGCGAAGGGTGGCAGCTAACATTTTTAATACAAATTAACGGATAATGTGTGAGACATTATGAGAAATCCAGAGAGAGTATTAAACAGTCTGTCAGAGCACAGCAAAGTTTCGAGCTACAAGTTTGAACGGCTCTACAGGGTTCTATTCAATTCGGAGATGTTTCTCCTCGCCTACCATAATATACAAGGTAGGCAGGGAAATATGACGGAAGGTTCCGACGGTAAAACTATCGACGGAATGAGCCTGAAACGGATTGAAAATTTGATTGATGCGCTCAAAGATGAGTCGTACCAACCAAAACCGGCAAGAAGGACGTACATCCCGAAGAAAAACGGGAACATGCGACCTCTCGGCATACCGTCTATCGACGACAAATTAGTGCAGGAGGTATTGCGAATGCTGTTGGAAGCAATTTATGAAGGTAGTTTTGAGAACACCTCGCACGGTTTCCGACCCAAACGCAGCTGCCACACCGCACTGATACAGGTGCAGAAGAATTTTACTGCGGCCAAGTGGTTTATCGAGGGCGACATTGAGGGATTCTTCGATAACATCAACCATGATGTACTTATCGGAATCTTGAAAGAACGTATCGCAGACGACCGCTTTATCCGGCTAATGTGGAAATTTTTGAAAGCTGGCTACATCGAAGATTGGACATTTCATAGAACATACAGCGGAACACCGCAAGGTGGCATCATTAGCCCGATACTGGCTAATATCTATCTCGACAAGCTGGATAAGTACATGAAAGAGTATGCCTGTCAATTCGATAGAGGCGACAGACGGGCAATGAACCTTGAGTACAAACGGTATTCCAGGAAAATTTGGTGGCTCGGCACAAAGCTGAAGCAAACCGAGGATAAAGATACTCGGAAGGAACTGATTGACGCGATTAAGCAACATCAGAAAAACAGGATGCACTTACCCTCTGTCGATGAAATGGACGAGGGATATAGACGGATTAAGTATGTGAGGTATGCCGATGATTTTATTATCGGAGTGATTGGCAGTAAATCGGACTGTGAGGCCATCAAAGAGGATATTAAGAATTTCCTCGGCGAGAAACTGAAATTGACGCTCTCCGAAGAAAAGACCTTGATCACGCACGGCAATAGAAAGGCAAAATTCCTCGGCTATGAAATCTATGTCCGACCATTCACGGATAAGACGTTAAGAGGCGAGAAATCGGGAGTACTTATTAAGGCTTACGGCAAAAAGGTAGTGTTGGAAGTGCCAATGTCCACAATGCGGGATAAACTTCTCTACTACGAGGCGATGGAAATTCATCAATTCGAGGGTAAAGCGAAATGGAAACCCACAAGCCGGACAAAGTTGCTACATCTGGACGACCTCGAAATACTGGATGCCTATAACAGAGAAATCCGAGGTTTTGCAAACTATTTTTCTATCGCAAATAACAGTTCACACCTGAATTCTTTCAAGTACATCATGCAATACAGTCTGTATAAGACTTTTGCACGAAAGTACAGTACGACAGCCCGAAAGATTATCGCAAAGTATCGACATCACAAAGATTTTGCGGTTTTCTATGAGGACAAGAAAGGAGGAAAGAAGATGCGGGTATTCTTCAACGGGAGCTTTAAGCGTAAAACAACCGCGATGGACGCGAGTTGTGATTATGTAGCCAACACGATTTTCAATACCACTGTATCAAGCCTTATACAAAGGTTAAAAGCGGGTAAGTGTGAATTGTGTGGCGCAACGGAAAACATTGAAATACACCACGTCAAAAGACTCAAAGACTTAAAAGGCAAAGAGCCATGGAAAATCCAAATGATTGGACGTCAGAGAAAGACGTTAGCTGTATGTATTCCCTGTCACAACAAGATACATCACGGGATAATAGACTGAATATGTTAGTGGAGAGCCGTGTGCGCCGAGAGGTGCAAGCACGGTTCGGAGGCGAGTTCTTGGAAACCTACCGTAGAAATACGGCAAGGCACCGGGTTCTTAGCCTACGGCTCACAGCGCAGTACCTCGTGCTGTTCGTCGCAGGGCTTCTGGGCGTCTTCGTCTGCTTCGCCGGAATGTACATGAGCGGCGTCCCGCAGGGCTTCTGCATCCTCTTCGCCCTCGCAGCCGGCCTTGCCGTCACGGGCGGCACCTTCTACCTGAGCCGCCGTTTCGGCCCCTACGGACTTCAAAAGCTCATGGCCTCGCGCCGGCATCCGCGGCGCATCATCCATCGTCGGGCCATCCGGCGGCTGCTACGCATTCGTATCCCTCGAACCGTAAAACCGTAATCCTATGCGCGGAACCTTGAAAACCTCGACCTTGGAATCGAAATTCCCTTTGCTGCGCGTCGAGAACAACTGCATCATCTCCAAGTTCGCCGACATCACGGCGGCCTACCGCGTCACGCTGCCCGAACTCTTCACCCTCACGGGCGAGGAGTACGAAGCGCTGCACGGCGCATGGCTCAAAGCCCTGAAGGTGCTGCCGGACTACACCGTCGTCCACAAGCAGGATTTCTTCATCGAGGAGCGATACATGGCACCGGAGGAGGGTTCCGAGCGGAGCTTTCTCGCCCGCTCTTACGAACGTCATTTCAACGAGCGGCCCTACCTGCGCCATACGTGCTACCTGTTCGTTACGAAGACCACGCCCGAGCGGATGCGACAGACCAGTGCCTCGTCCGTGCTGTGCCGGGGCTTCATCGTCCCGCGGGAGATGCGCGACACGGACGCCGTGACGCGCTTTCTGGAGGCCGCGGAGCAGATGGAGCGCATTCTGAACGATTCGGGCCTCGTGCACGTCGAGCGGCTTACGGAAGCGGAGATCGTCGGCACGGCGGACGACGCCGGGCTGCTGGCCCGTTACTTCGCCCTCTCGGACGAGCGGCGTCCGGTCGTCAACGAGGATATCCGTCTCGACCCGGACGTGATGCGTATCGGGGACAAATACCTCTCGATGCACACGCTCTCCGATCTGGACATGCTGCCGCAGAGCGTGGCGACGGATTTCCGCTACGAACGCCTCTCGACCGACCGCTCGGACTGCCGCCTTTCCTTCGCGGCGCCCGTGGGGCTGCTGCTCTCCTGCAACCATGTCTACAATCAGGTGATCTTCCTCGACGACCACGACGAAACGCTCAAGCGGCTCGAAGCCTCGGCCCGGAACATGAACTCGCTGGCGGCCTATTCGCGCTCGAACGCCATCAACCGGGAGTGGGTGCGATACGTCGCTGTGTAAGTAATTGTTAAACTTAGATTTAACCCGTTGTTTCGTCAACGGTAGCCTATGGACAGATGCACCAATAGTAATATACTGTATCAAAGCTGTCCAGACAAGGTAGCCCTTCCGAAAGGAGCAGTCAGAACCGTGAGGGAAAGACAATGGCTGTTAGTATCATACAGTCAGGGAGCTTGGCTTGGGTGGTATGGTTAGCGTAAGCGAACTGTCGTCTAAACGTCGTAAGGTTGAAGAAGCCAAAGATACTGATAGGCTTCAGCCCAAAAGGGAAGCAGTCGGTTATTCCTCTCCATTCTGGGAATACACGAACAGAGTACTGCCGGTGTAATAGACAGAACCTAACCCACTTATAAGTTACTTGCACGGAACGTAGTAAGCCCGTATTTCTCCTGCCAATGACAGGTAAGCAGACCGTAAGGAATGCCGAATGGAGTGCGGGTATAGGATTGCAGAAAAAGCGAATGCCACCCTGTAATGGGGTGAATAGGGATTGAAACATCATCCCGCTGCGAAAGCAGGCTGACTTCTGCGGTAGGTGATTCTTTACAAGAAACTTTTAGAACTTTTAAAAGGAGAAAAGCAAATGAACGAAATTAAAAAATCGTGTGCATCGACTGACCAAACGCAGAGCAAATGGGACAGTATAAATTGGCTCAAATGCGAAGCTGCGGTTCAAAAGCTACAAGCGCGTATTGTAAAGGCTCAAAAAGAGGGTCGCCACAACAAGGTCAAAGCCTTGCAGTGGACACTGACCCACTCGTTTTACGCTAAAGCATTAGCGGTAAGACGTGTAACTTCCAATAATGGGAGTAAAACGGCTGGCGTCGATATGGTAACATGGAAAACGCCAGATGCTAAAGTGTGTGCAATAACCGAACTGAAAAGGAGAGGTTATACACCCCAACCTCTGAGACGAGTACATATCAGAAAGAGTAACGGGAAATTAAGACCATTGGGTATACCAACTATGAAAGACCGGGCTATGCAGGCATTGTATCTGATGGCACTGGCTCCCGTAGCTGAAACAACGGCTGATGCCAATTCTTATGGTTTCAGAAAAGAAAGGAGCACGGCAGATGCCGTTCAACAATGCTTCAATGACCTGGCAAGGACGACATCCCCACAATGGATCTTAGAAGGTGATATCAAAGGTTGTTTCGACCATATCAGTCATGAATGGTTGCTTGACAATATCCCTATGGATAAAGTTTTGCTCCGTAAATGGTTGAAAAGTGGATTTATTTTCAACAAGCAACTTTTTCCGACAGAGGAGGGAACTCCTCAAGGCGGCATCATCTCCCCAACTCTTGCAAATATGACTTTGGACGGACTGGAAAAACTGCTTGCCGATAGCTTTCCGATAAACCGCTCGAAGAAAAATTACTATACTCCTATGATAAATCTTGTTCGCTACGCGGATGATTTTATTATCACAGGAGAGAGTAAGGAGTTGTTGGAGAACCATGTTAAACCATTAGTCATTGAGTTTCTTCAAGCAAGAGGGCTTACCTTATCAGAAGAAAAGACTAAGATAACTCATATAGAAGAAGGGTTTGATTTTCTTGGGTTCAATATCAGAAAATATAAAGGCAAGTTTATCACAAAACCATCCAAGAAGAGTCGAAAGAGATTTTTAGATAAGGTTCGTGAAATAGTGGACAAGAACAAGTCTTCTAAGCAACAATCTTTGATACGATTGCTAAACCCAGTCATTAGAGGATGGGCGAACTACTACAAGGGGTGTTCTGCATCGGAAACTTTCCGTAAAACAGATGCACAAATTTTCAACAAACTATGGCGATGGTCTCGCAGAAGACATCCCAAAAAAGGTAAACGATGGATTGCCAACAAGTATTATCACACTGTAAGAGGTAGAAGCTGGACTTTTGCCGTACCGCTTGAAAACAGGAAAGTGGATAAATACCACACTCTTGTGAGATTGTCGGATACGAAAATAAAGCGACATATCAAAATCCGCAGTGAGGCCAACCCATATGATGCCGATTGGAAAGATTTCTTCGATCAATACAAGACCCGAAGAATGCTTGCACACTTAGACGGCAAGCAATATATCTATCGCCTGTGGAATCAGCAAATGCAATGTTGCCCTGTGTGTGGCAAGCACATCACACGGGAAACTCCCTGGAAAATTACTGAAATGACAGGGAGCAGTAGAAAGGCGAAAGTCCTAATACATGATCATTGCAGCCGAATTACTAACAGAAATAAATGGAAGTTACTATGAGCCGGCTTTTAGTTACAAATAAAAGTTTTGAATTGCTTGAGCCGTATGAGGGGAAACTCTCACGTACGGTTCTTAGAGGGGAAAGCTCCCGTAAGGGGGCTGACCTACTCGACATCGAAATGTACCTCAATGAGGCGCACTCGCAGGGGGTGCGCTCCGTACGCTGTCACTGCAACGTCATGGCATGGGCCGAGAGCGAAGCGGAGTTGAAGCGCATCCGCAACGACGTAGGGTCGCAGCTGGCCCTTATGGGCTGCACGCCGCATCACAACACGGTGGACGTGCCGGTGCTGTTCTGGGCGGCGATTCCCGGCAACGAGGCCGACTTCCCCGCCGAGGAGAGTTTCTACACCTTCCTCGATCAGGCGCTCTGCCTTTTCAACGGGGAGACCAACTACCGCTCGTCGCTCTCGCCCTTCGGAATCAAGATGTCCGACCGCCTGTCGGGCATACCCCTCCATCTGGACATCTCGGACCTTCCGATGAAGCGCGGCGTCATCACGAATCGGAATAAATTTATCCTCGGACCGTCGGGCTCGGGCAAGAGTTATCTGACGAACCATCTGGTTCGTCAGTACTGGGAGCAGGGTTCGCATATCCTGCTGGTCGACACGGGCAACTCCTACCAAGGGCTCTGCTCGCTGATTCACGCCAAGACTAAAGGCCGCGACGGGGTGTATTTCACCTATACCGAAGAAGCGCCCATCGCCTTCAATCCTTTCTATGTCGAGGACGGGGTGTACGACGTGGAGAAGCGCGAGTCGCTCAAGACGCTGCTGCTGACCCTTTGGAAGCGCGAATCCGAGGAGCCGACACGCTCGGAGGAGGTGGCGCTCTCGAACGCCGTGAACCTCTATCTCTCGAAACTCCGCGCCGACCGCTCCATCGTCCCCTCGTTCGATACCTTTTACGAGTTCGTCGAAACCGACTACCGGCGGCTTCTGGAGCAGAAGCGCGTGCGGGAGAAGGATTTCGACCTCGAAAACTTTCTGAATGTATTGGAGCCCTATTACCGGGGCGGCGAGTACGATTACCTGCTGAACTCCGACAAACAGCTGGATTTGCTGGACAAGCGTTTCATCGTCTTCGAGCTGGACAACATCTCCTCGAACAAGACGCTGCTGCCGGTGGTGACGCTCATCATCATGGAGACCTTCATCTCGAAGATGCGGCGGCTGAAAGGCGTCCGCAAGATGATCCTGATCGAGGAGTGCTGGAAGGCCCTCACCTCGGCTAATATGAGTGCATATATTAGGTATTTGTTTAAAACCGTTCGCAAGTATTTCGGCGAGGCGGTCGTGGTGACGCAGGAGGTGGACGACATCATCTCGTCGCCCATCGTCAAGGAGTCGATCATCAACAACGCCGACTGCAAAATCCTGTTGGACCAGCGCAAATACCTCTCGAAATTCGACGGCATACAACGTCTGCTGGGACTGACGGACAAGGAGCGGGCGCAGATTCTCTCGATCAATCTCTCGAACGATCCTAAACGCCTCTATAAGGAAGTGTGGATTGGGCTCGGAGGCGTGCAGTCGGCAGTTTATGCCACGGAAACCTCGGTCGAAGAATATTTGACCTATACCACTGAGGAATCGGAAAAGATGCAGGTGATGGAGCTTGCCGAAAAGCTCGGCGGCGACATCGAAGCCGCCATCCGCCAGCTGGCACGCGAGCGTAAAACGAACACCGAATCTTAATTCTTCCTGTTATGAAACAGTTGCTTTGGATATGCGCCGGTATCCTGCTGACATTGGCCGCCGTGCTCGGAGCTTTCCGCCTCTTCTACGATTACGAATACCGCAAAATCCGTCCCCTGTGCGGAGCATGGCATTTGACGCTCGACGACACGCGGCTGGTGATCGAGCCGTGCGGTGATAAATTCCGGATCACCATCACGCACCGCAGCACGTCCGAAACGCACCTCCTATACTACAAGGATTGCGTCTATTATACGGCCTACGGCGGATGCCGGGTCGATCTCTTTTACACGCCCCCGGCCGATGCACTGCTCCTCGTGCCGGGCGACGCTTTCAAACGAACCTCAAAATCGCAAGACAATGAACAGTAATCAATCGACACCTGCGTCGGCCGTAGCGGCCCTTCAGCAGGAGATCAGAACCCGCACCGAAGTTATCCGCACTTTGGCGGACCTTCGGGAACAGCTCGACGCCGACCGCATCTGCGGGGCGTGGCTCTCGGCGGAAAACAACCTCTCGGCCTCGATACGCCGTATCGGCGAGGGGACGTGGCGCATCCTCGTCTTCGACCATGCGCTCTGCTACAGACGGCTCGTGCAGGACGGCATCATCGCGCTGCGCCGCCACCGTCTTTGGCTCGGCGCCGACGACGGCAACCGCGTGATCTACGATGCTTCCACCGAGACACTCACCATCGGCTGTTACGGACGCTTCGTTCCGGAAGACAGCATCCGGCGGCAGGAAGACGACGCAATCAGTGCCGAAGCGTGCGACTTCAACGAACCGGCCGAATAATGGAGCGTCATTCGGTATTTCCGGGCTGCCCCTGCTTGCTGGGGCAGCCCTTCGGCGGACTCCGCCTACAATTATACGTCCTCAAATCCGACGGCTATGGAATGGAAAGATAGGATTGCACGGCTATTCCGCCGCAAGCCGGACTGGGAAAGGGAGCATCGAAGTACCCTCATTGCCCGTCATGCAGAGAACCTGCTTCGGGAACGGGATATAAGCAATGTTACAGATCTTGTGCGACGGCACCGGAAATCGGATCTGACCATTGCCGGAATCGGACTGACAATGAATACAGCGACATCCCGCTTTCTCAGGACGCCCGAAGATGCGGCGGGAAAAGATATGCTGGAGCTGATGGATGCCCTGCGCAGGACATCGTTTGCGAAAAAGATCGGGCGCCGCCTCGCGGACGTTCCGGCTGACACCGCCCACTCCCTGCACGGCCTGCTGGCCATGCACACCTTTCTCTTGGATGCTTATTTGGAGCAGCATCCCGACAGCGGGCTCCGGCAGCCTCCGATGGACGAGGTGCAGGCCGCAGCGCATATCATCGACCGGCAGTTCCGCGCCGAGACGTTCCGCGAGCTGCGCCATCTGGCAGAAACAAGTGGGCATTATATGCCCTCCTGTTACGTCGTGCGACTCTACGATTGGGATACCGATATGGGCCGGTTGCAGGAGATGCGCGGGCGGCTGGACGGCCCGGCATGTCCGGAAGCTCCGCAGCAGGTTCAGCAGCTTCGGGAGCGAATCTGGAAGGCGGAGAACCGTATGGTACGGGAAGCCGAAAAGGTGCTGGAGAGCGATCCGGAAATTCCCCTGCGGCAAACCTACATCGAGAAACTCGATGCCGAGTTGCAGACCTTAGGATGGTTAGCACGCTTCCCGGAAAAAGTCGATAGCCCTTATATCAACCGGCAGCTGCTCGACAAATACGGTATCGAGCCGGGCATCCCCCGCGAAGAGCAGTCCCGGCAGGCCGAAAAAGCCTTCCGCGAGCTGGACGCACGGCTCGTACGCATGACCGGACGGCAGTCCTACGCCGACGATCTGTTCGAGTCCCTGCGACGGAAAGGGCCGAAGCCGGAGAAACATGCCTCCGGAGTGCGGCAGAAAGAGATCGATTCTACAAGGAAAGAGCAAACCGGACAACCGGCTTCGGGTCGGCGGATAAAGCGGTGATGCCCGTCTTCGGGTGAATATCCTCAATAACACAATCAATTCAAGCATGAAACAGAAAATTATCCTGCTGTGTCTGTGCCTCTTCTGCACGGGCCGCAGCACATACGCCCAGTGGGTCGTCTCGGATCCCACGAACCTCGCGCAGGGCATCGTCAACTCCACCAAGCAGGTCGTCGAAGCCGCCAAGAACGGCCAGACCATGTTGCAGAGCTTCCAGGAAACCGTGAAGATTTATGAGCAGGGAAAGCGATACTACGACGCCCTGAAATCCGTCAGCAACCTCGTCCGCTCGGCCCGCAAGGTGCAGCAATGCATCCTCTTGGTCGGCGAAATCTCGGACATCTATGTAGACGGGTATCGCCGCATGGTCGGCGACGAGAACTTCACGCCCGCGGAGCTCGCGGCCATCGCCGCAGGCTACGCCCGCATCATCGAGGAGTCGGCCGGGGAATTGAAGGAGCTGCAGAACATCGTGAACCCTACGGACATGTCCCTGACGGACAAGGACCGTATCGACGTAGTGCAGCGCGTCTACGGCGTCCTGCGGCGTCACCGCGACCTGGCACGCTACTACACGCGCAAGAACATCTCCATATCCCTGCTGCGGGCCGCCCGGAAGCGGGACATGGAGGGTGTGCTCTCATTGTACGGAACCGACGAACAACGTTACTGGTAGCCGACGATGGTACACATGCTTTCCCTTACGGAGAATCTGCACACAATTCTCCGGGTGTTATACGACGATATGATGGTGCTGTGTTATCCGATGTCGCAGGTCGCAATGGCCATCGCAGGAATCGGGGCGCTACTCTACATCGCCTACCGCGTCTGGCAGTCGCTGGCCCAGGCCGAACCTATCGACCTCTTTCCCCTCATGCGGCCCTTCGCCATCGGCATCTGCATCCTGTTCTTCCCGACGCTCGTGCTGGGAAGCCTGAACGGCATTCTCTCGCCGCTGGTAAAGGCCACGCATTCGCTTATGGCCGGGCAGACGCTCGACATGGAACAATGGCAGGAGCGGCGTGAGCGGCTCGAACTCGAAGGCCGCGAGCAGATGCCCCCGGACAGCTACTACGCCGAGGACGAGGAGATGGAGCGTGAGCTCAGTGAACTGGGCGTGGACGACCAGACACAGCAGACACTCGACCGCATGAAAGAGGAACGCTCCTCATGGTCTGTAAAGGGACTCATCTTCAAAGGCTTGGCATGGATACTCGAACTGCTCTTCGCGGCGGCGAGCGTCATACTCGACGTGCTGAGAACTTTCTATCTGGTCGTGCTGTCGCTGCTGGGGCCGATCGCCTTCGCCATCTCCGTGTTCGACGGATTCCAGTCCACGCTGACGCAATGGCTCACGAAGTATGTCTCGATCTACCTGTGGCTGCCGATCTCGGATCTTTTCTCGGCGATCATCGCACGTCTGCAAACCCTTTCGATGCGCCACGACGCCGACCTGATGGCCGAAGGCTACAACTGGTATGTGGACTGGTCGAACAGCCTGAACCTGATCTTCATGCTCGTGGCCGTGTGCGGATACCTCTGCATCCCCTCGATCGCCTCGTGGGTCGTGCAGGCGAACGGATTCGCCGCCTACAACAAGACCGTCTCGAAGATGACCTCGCTCGTAAGCGCCGGAGCCGGATGGACGGCCGGCAAAGCATGGGCCGGGGCCAAAGGCGCCGGCTCGGCGGCATTATCGGGCGGTAAGGCCGTGGGACGCGGCATCATGAACGGCGCCCGGCTTATTTTCAGAAAATAAAATAACCCGTTATTATGGAATTCAAGTGTTTAACGAACATCGAAACATCGTTTCGGCAGCTGCGCATGTACGCGCTCGTCTTCGCCGGAATCTGCGCCGTCGTTACCGTGGCGGCGGTCTGGATGTCCTACTCTTTCGCCGAACGGCAGCGGCAGAAGATCTACGTGCTGGACAACGGACGCTCGCTGATGGTGGCGCTCTCGCAGGACCTCGCACAGAACCGTCCCGTAGAGGCCCGTGAACATGTGCGGCGCTTCCACGAGCTCTTCTTCACCCTCTCGCCCGACAAGGCAGCCATCGAGTCCAATGTCGGACGCGCCTTGCAGATGGCCGACAAAAGCGCCTTATCCTACTACAAGGTTCTGCAGGAGAAGGGCTTCTTCAACCGCCTGATCGCGGGCAATGTTTCGCAGATGGTCAAAGTGGACAGCATCCGCTGCAATTTCGACCATTATCCTTACGAGGTTACAACCTTTGCCCGGCAGCGTATTCTGCGCGAGAGCACCGTCACGGAGCGGTCGCTCGTCACGACATGCCGTCTGGTGAACGTCTCCCGCTCGGACAACAACCCGCAGGGCTTTATGGTCGAGGCGCTGAACATCGTCGAGAACAAAGACATTGCAACCTATGACCGTTAAACCGCCCTCCCTGCGCTGCCGCATCCGTTGGGTGCGGCGGTCGCTGCGGCGCCGGCACGACACGCTCGCGCCCTGCATCCGGGAACGGATCGTACTCGCGGCGCTCGTCCTGCTTCTCTTCCTTTACCTCTGGCTCCTGTTCGCAGCGGACATGGGATCGGAGTTAGAGATCGGACATCCCGAATTATTACATCTTAAACCGTAAACCATTATGACAGAAAACAAGAATCCATGCAGCGACCCTTCGGCGGAGTTCGAACGGCAGCGCAAGCGCAAGGTGCTGCTCTTTGCGGCGATCCTCGGATGCATCTTCCTCGTTGTGCTGTGGTTCATATTCCGGCCTGCGCCCGTCAAGCCCCAAGAGGGGGCCGCGGGGATCAATACGTCGGTCCCGGACGGCAAGGCGCAGGCCACCGTCGGAGACAAACGCAAAGCCGCGGAACAGCTCCGCAGCGAGGAGCAGCAGCAGAGACGCATGATGACACTCGGCGACAACTCGTTCTCGCTGCTGGACGACGGGCTCAAACCTGCCGAGGAGCCTGCACCGGCGGACAACCCCGCACTGCGGGCCTCCGAGGCCAACCGGGCCATGCAGCGGCAGGTGCAGGGCTTCTACGCCGCTCCGCAGCGCAATGCCGAGGTCGAAGCCCTGAAAGAGCAGGTCGCAGCCCTGCAATCCCAGCTCGACGCCGAGCGGCAGCAGCCCGATCCGCTGGAGCTGGCCGAGGAGCAGTACAAGCTCGCACGGAAGTATCTCGGCGGCGGAGTGGCCGTAGATGAAGAAACTGTTGAGCCGACGAAGCAGCGGAAGGATTCGCGCCTGTCGGTCATGCGGCCCGTTCGGGAAGGTGAGGTCGAAGCCTCGACACTCGACACGCGGGCGGATTTCACCATCGAACGTAACTTGGGATTTCTCACGGCGGCAGGTGATGTCGCGCATGCCGACATTCCGACTGTCAGGGCTTGTGTCGCTCAGACGCAAATCATACGTGCCGGAAGCACCGTGCAACTGCGGTTGCTGGAAGCCGTGCGTATCGACGGAGTGACCATTCCCCGTTATACGCCGCTATACGGTCTTGCGACGATCTCCGGAATGCGGCTGCAAGTCACGGTGTCGTCCGTCGAATACGGCGGACGGATCTTCGCCGTCGAAGCCGTGGCTTACGACCTCGACGGCCAGCCGGGGCTCAACGTCCCGAACTCCCGCGAGCGGACGGCCCTCAAAGAGGCGCTGGCGTCTGTCGGGCAGACAGCCGGCACGAGCGTAAACGTCACCCGTTCGGCCGGACAGCAGATGTTGTCCGAACTGGCGCGCGGAGGATTGCAGGCTTCGTCGCAGTATGTCGCCGGGAAGCTCCGCGAGGTGAAGATAACCCTCAAAGCCAACCATCAGCTATTATTGATTTCAAAACAGCAGTAAAATGAAAAGAGACCTTATTTATCTGGCCCTGATCGTCGCCGCAATCACGGCGGTAAAGGTTACGGCACGAACGACACCGGAAACGCCGGCGGAGATCCGGCCCCTGCGTATCGAAGCGGGATTCACCAAGACCGTACACATCCTCTTCCCGTCGCCCGTCACGTATATCGACATCGGCTCGATGGACATCATAGCAGGCAAGGCCGACGGGGCCGAAAACGTCGTGCGGGTGAAGGCGGCCGTGCGGAATTTCGCCGCCGAGACCAACCTGACGGTTATCACCGAGGACGGCGGATTTTTCACTTTCGATGTCCACTATGCCGAGAATCCTGTTGTCTCGACCCTCAATCTTACAGTGCAAGAACCACAGACGGAAGGTGTGAAAGAACCTGCCGCCGCAGGCGATTATCAGTCGACCGCATCAGAGGGTCGGGTGCTGCTGCGCGAGGTCGGGCGCCAGAAGCCTGCGACCGTGAAGCGCATGTTGAGCGACATATACCGACAGAACCGTACGGACGTAAAGGGCATTCGCACAAAGAAGTACGGCATCGGGGTCGAAGTGCTGGGGATTTACGTGTTCAATGACGTGATATACATTCACTCCTGTATCTCGAACGACACGAATATCTCTTTCGAGGTGGATGCGCGGCGATTCATCGTAGCGGATCGCAAACTCGCCAAGCGCACGGCACAACAACAGACGCCGCTCGAAATCCTGCGCGTATGCAACGATCCGGC
>ERZ773143.920-NODE-920-length-29722-cov-15.479826_pt1 | contig 29722 bp, 24 predicted proteins | sample MGYA00580852_ERZ773143 | MGnify/ENA primary metagenome ERZ773143 (study PRJEB29015, sample SAMEA2737853) | human gut metagenome | biome: human gut; feature: human-associated habitat; material: faeces | place: China | collected 2012 ... | reverse complement strand
GCCAAGGAAGCTGACTTCTTCAGCTTCGGCACCAACGACCTGACTCAGATGACCTACGGCTTCAGCCGTGATGACGCCGGTAAGTTCCTGAACGCTTACTATGACGCCAAGATCTTTGAGAACGATCCCTTCGCCAAGCTGGATCGTGACGGTGTTGGCCAGCTGATGCAGATGGCTGTGAAGAACGGTAAAGCTACCCGTCCCCAGCTGCACTGCGGTATCTGCGGTGAGCACGGCGGTGACCCCAGCTCCGTAGAGTTCTGCCACCAGATTGGTCTGGACTATGTGTCCTGCTCTCCGTTCCGTGTGCCGATCGCGCGTCTGGCCGCTGCACAGGCTGCGATCGCTGAGAAGAACGCATAAGTTCTCCTTACAAATCCATAACAAAAAGGACAGTCCTCGGACTGTCCTTTTTTATTGTTGCTTTCATCGCCGAACAGGGGCAACAGGAGACAGACCCCTGTTTCCAAATCTTGCAGGCTTGGTAGTTACAGCGAATCGCATTTATTTTTCTTTCCCCAGTAATCGGCGAAACTTCTTTTTCAGGCGGGCGAGACCAATGCCAAAGGTGGAGGTGCGCTGGTACCAAGCCAGGCGGCGCAAGGGCTTTTTGGTTGCTTTCAGTTCTGTTTTCAGGGCTTTGCGCTCTTCTTTTAGCGCCTGAATTTGCGCGGCTTGCTTTTTGTTGCGCTCTTGCAGCTGGGTGACCTTGCGCTGACTGTCTCGCAGCTGCGTGGCCAGGCGGCTGTCGTCCTCTATCTCTTTGCGTTGCAGGCGCACGGCGGTATCTACCCGGCGGGCGATCTCCTCCAGCGGGCGCACCAGCATGGAATGTACCGGCTGAGCATAAGAAGTGGCTGCCGTTTTTTCGTCGTACAGCGAGCGGGCAGGCGTGCCTGTGCGGTCATCGTAAATGGTCTTGATCCCGTTTTCATTCAAGAAGTCGATTAGGTGCCAGAACCGCTCCGCGTGGCCGTTGTTCACCTGGCGGAAGTCGGTTTGATCATACAGCGCTGCCAGATCCGTGTCCGGTGTGACGGCAGAGGCGGGAATGGCAGGAATGTTGTGATACTCTGCCAGCTCCCGAATGCGGGCGTCCGTGGGGAACAGCAGGCTGGGCACGCCGCACAGAATATTGCCGATGGCACCGTGAATGCGGGTGCCGTAGTTAAAGTCCATCTCTCGATTAAAGGCGAACATACTGGGCAGGTTGATGAAGAACCGGGCCTTGTCCTCCACAAATACCGGGTGGTCCAGATTGGTGGGGTGCAGCACGCGGCTGTCTGCCGTGTCCGGGTGGGGGATCCCCAGGTACATCAGCCGCAAATCGTCAATAAACTGAGGCACAAAGTAGGTGTTGGGGAACCGTTCGGTGCAGCGCACGGCGAACTTTTTGAAATCCGGCGGATTGGACACAGAGCCGGTAAAGCACAGCTTGGATTCCGGGGTCAAAGGCTGCTTCTCTCGCAGGGGTAGACCCGGGCCGTTCAGTGCCAAAGAGGGGCAGCCGGTCACATCGATCTGGGAAAAGCCCAGTCCTTTGAGATAATCATAGGTGATCTGGCCCCGCACGCCCACGCTGGCAGAATGATCCAGCACGGCGGCGATAAAGTCCCGGGCAGCGCCGTCAAATTCCCGGGGCTGCTCCAGGTGCGGCTCGTAGGGCAGCTGAATGCCAATGCCGGTGACCGTTACGGGAATCGTCAGCTGGCGAATCAGTGCCGTCCAGTGCTTTAAGCACTTGCGGGCAAAGTCCTCCCGAAAGGCGTTGGCCATGGGCAGGATCAGCCGGTCGTAGTTCTCATTGATCTCTTGGGCTGTAATCTGCTTTTTCACCAACATCAGGTCAGAGATAAAGTCCACCCGGCTGTCCGCAGTGGCCACCAGCCGGGTGATGCTGTTGGCAAACAGCAGATTCCCGGTGTTGTTGCCGATGATCTTGTCGGTGATTACATCCAGGGCATTGTATTCCGCCCAGGGCGCTACCCCGGCGCGAATGAGTATCCGTTCCATTTTCTTCTCCGCTCTTTTTATTTTTGCGTAAAACTTGATAGTCTACTTTATGATACAGTATAACAAAAAAGCCGCCCCTTGTCAAAATAGATGCCTGTGAACAGGGGGCGGTTCCTTGTTTTGCATTTGTGCCTGATTTTTCTGCATTTTGGCAATTTCTATTGACAAGTTTTTGAAAAATGTGTTAAATAAACTTATGAAACATATAACCGTATTTTGTTTAAGCTGTTGTATGAATTAGAAGGTCATAATTTGTTGTCTTTCTCTGCACAATCCGATATATTTTATTTATGATAAAACTCTTTTTGTATGAGGACTGTTATGTTAAAAGATGATATTTATAATCAATTTGAATGCTATTATAATGAATATGTCGAATATATTCGTCGGTATTGTTATTATAAGCTTAATGACTACCCTGACTATGCTGAGGATTGCGTTCAAGATACATTCAGAGTTCTCTTTGAGCAATTATCAAAAGATGCAAAACTTGAATATCCGAAACAGTTTTTAATCAAAACAGCAAGCAATTTTGTTAAATTAAAATTCAGAGATATTGATAAAGAAAAAAACAAGAATTTTTCTATGAATCAAACGGATTTTGATATTCCGATTGAACAGGAATTTTTTAAGGTTGATTATGATGTGATTGTTAGGTTGAAAGACGAAATCCTTTCCGAATTGTCTGAGAGCGAGCGAATTTTGCTTTCAAAGACTTGTAAGAATTATAAAAGTTCTTATCAGACGACCAAACAGCTTGCTGCAGAATACAATTGCAGTGAGATCTGTATCAGACAGAGAATTTTCATTCTAAGACGGAAAATTAAATGTTTGGTAAAAGAAAAAACAAAAAATTTGTAATCTTTTATAACAAATCAAGATGTGTGTTACTAATAGAGTAGGTGAGATAAAAGCAATGAACGATAATGATTTTAAAGCATTTATTAACGATGAATCTTGGGAGCTAAACAAAAAAACAATTGAAGCAATGATGGAAAAGGAACTTGAAAAGGATGTTCAAGAAATCAATGTTGATTTTGTTGATGCTTGTATGAATTATCTTGCCGGATACAGCATTGTAAATACGCCCCAAGGAAAGGGAAAGGTGATAAATAAAAATAAGAAAAAGCGTATAAAATTCAGCAGGATAATAATCGCTGCAATCATAGTTGTTTGTTCGATTTCAATTGGTATGACAGTATATGCAAAAGCAAATGATATGCGCATATCCGATATTTTTGTTGACATATTTGATAATAAAGCTGTAATTAAATATTCAGATAAGGATTTGCTACAAAAATACAGTAATAATTTGAACGGTAATAAACTTTATGATGCATTAGAAGCTGAAGGTATTGAAAACATTATGCTTCCGTTCGATCTGTATTACACTCCATACAAAATTATCGAAAAAGAAGTTGAGGAAAACACAAAAACAGTTGTCATCAAATTTGAAAATAATAGTCAACTGAAATTGAAAGAATTTGAGCAAGAAACAAACATAAAAAATTTAGAAATCGAAGGAACTTTTATAGCTTCAAAGCAAATTAGAATTCATGATACGGATATTTATTTATTTGAAAGTCAAAACAATAATGCTAAGCAGACCTTTATCTCTTACCAAATTGAAATGACGCAATATTTGATTGTAATTGATGATGATATTACAGCAGCTGAAGAATTCGTTACAAAGAATAGAATTTAAAACTGCAACTTATTGTTCTTTTAAATTCAATGTGAAAGGGGTATAATAATGAAAAAATTTTTTTGCGTTATACTATCATTTTTGATGGCAATATCAACCAATATTTATGCATATGCTGCCTATGATTTTGATGAATCAAGTGTGCAAAATGATTATCAATATAAAATAACAAGTGATTGTGCGGAATGGAAAACGCTGAACTCACATGACGAAATGGTGGCTGCTTGCCAGATTGCTGATGATGAAATCCAAGAAATGACGACAGATATGCTTGTTTCAGCATATTTGAATTATCCACTTCTTGGTGACATGTATGCGTATAATACCATAGAAACAGGATTTGCGGCTTTGAGAAAGCAGTGCAATGCACTTGATGAATTGTTAAAAAGAGAAGATGTAGGCGAAGTTTTGTTAAACAGGTATGAAAATATTAAATTGTGCGATCTGCATTCTTCAACTCGTGTTTCTTATAATGAGTTTATTGCACCCAGTGCATTGGAAATTTTAGCAGCCCAGCCAGAAATTGTTAATAACACAGATGATGAAACATTTGCTGCAATAAATGCTGCCATTTACAAGAAATGTTCTGCTAAATCAGACGAAGTGTATAGCGCTACAAAATCTTTGTATTATAGTGTACTGAATGAAAACCGCCGAACAGAGGACGGTTCCTTGTTTTGCGGGCGCGCTGCATTTTTTTGCTTTTCTTTTGCCTTTTGCCGTTGACAAGGGGCGCGAGTGGTGTTATAATACGACCTAAGCACTAATGGGCTTTAAAGCGCTAAAGTGCCAAGCATAGAATTATAACAGGAACAGGAGTAACCAACCATGACCCCCAGAAAAGGCAATTTAATGGGCGTGCGCACCGACATTAAGGTGCTGGACGCTACCATTCGCGACGGCGGACTGTGCAACAACTTTGACTTCAGCGACGAATTTGTGCGGGAACTGTATAAGACCAATATCAAAAGCGGCGTGGACTATATGGAGTTTGGGTATAAGGCCAGCCGCACCCTTTTCAACGAGGCGGATTTTGGCAAGTGGAAGTTCTGCAAGGAAGAGGACATTCGTGCCATTGTTGGCGAAAATGTAAGCGATATGAAGATTTCCGTGATGGCAGATGTAGGCCGCTGCGATTTTAAAACGGACTTTCTGCCAAAGAGCGAGAGCGTCATCGACATGGTGCGCGTGGCCTGCTACATTCACCAAATTCCGGCGGCTATTGAGATGATCGAGTATTTCCATGACCTGGGGTACGAGACCACCTGCAATATTATGGCCATCAGCCAGGCCGGTTCCGGTCAGGTGGGCGAGGCGCTGGAGATGCTGTGTAACTCCTCGGTGGATGTGATCTACCTGGTAGACAGCTACGGCTCCCTGTACCCGGAGAATGCCGGTGTGCTGGCCCAGCGGTACTTAGAAGCGGCCACTGCTGCCGGCAAACAGGTGGGCTTCCACGCCCACAACAACCAGAATTTGGCCTTTGCCAACACCATTGAAACGCTGTCCTACGGTGTGTCTTACCTGGACGCCACCGCCATGGGTATGGGTCGGGGCGCTGGCAACTGCGCTATGGAGCTGCTGCTGGGCTTCTTAAAGAACCCTAAGTACAGCCTGTACAGTCTGCTGATCTTTATTGAGAAGTATATGATCCCCCTGCGGGAGTCCGGGGTGCAGTGGGGCTTTGACCTGCAATATATGTTCACCGGCCAACTGAACCGTCACCCCCGGGAGGCCATGAACTTTACTGCCCAGCACCGCACGGATTACTGCGAATTTTACAAATCTCTGCTGGACAACGACTAACATACAGAAAATCGCCCCGCAAGCGACCGATTCGGCTGCCTGCGGGGGTTGTTTTGTGCTTATTTGATTTTCTCCAGATCCCGGGCGATCTCTGCATGGTCAATGGGGTGATCCCGGAAGTAGTATTTCTTGTCCCGATCACTGATGGGGCGCAGCACCCGGCAGGGGTTGCCCACCGCCACTACATTGGGGGGAATGTCTTTGGTAACGACGGACCCGGCGCCGATAACCGTGTTGTCGCCGACGGTGACCCCGGGCAGGATGATTGCTCCGGCGCCGATCCAGCAGGTACGGCCAATGCGCACCGGCATATTGTATTGGTAGTCGTACTCCCGCAGTTTCGGCAACACCGGATGGCCGGCGGTGGCGATGGTCACATTGGGGGCGATCATCGTGTTGTCGCCGATATAAATATGGGTGTCGTCCACCATGGTAACGGCAAAGTTGCAGTACACATGGTTGCCCAAATGCACATGGGCGCCGCCGAAGTTAGAATAAAACGGGGGCTCAATATAGCAGTTCTCGCCCAGTTCTGCGAACATCTCTTTCATCAGCGCCTGGCGTTTGTCCATCTCAGTAGGCCGGGTGTGGTTGAATTCATACAGACGGTCCAGGCACAGCTGCTGCCGGTTCATAATTTCATCATCGCCGGGCAGGTATAGCGCACCGGTGTGCATTCTGTCTTTCATTGCCATAGGAGGCACCTCCGTGCACTTTTCTTCATTATAAGCAAAAAAACGGTCCATTGTCAACGGCCACTTGCAGCAGCCCCGTTGCCGTGCTATAATACACTGGATTTCTACCGGCAGTGCGCTGCTCGTCAAGGAGAAAAAAGATGAAAAAGCCCTATCAAAAGACCATGTATGCCTGCTTTATCGGCTATATTGTGCAGGCCATTGTAAACAACTTTGTGCCCCTGCTGTTTGTCACCTTCCAGACCGACTACCGGGTGCCGCTGCAAAAGATTACCCTGCTGATCACTGTGAATTTTCTCATCCAGCTGTGTGTAGATCTGCTGTCTGCCGGGTTCATTGACCGGATTGGCTACCGGGCGTCTGTTCTGCTGGCCCACGGCTTTGCAGCTGCCGGGCTGATCTTGCTGACGATTTTGCCGGATCGTACTGCCGATCCGTTTGTGGGTATTTTGCTGGCAGTGGTGGTGTACGCTCTGGGCGGCGGGTTGTTGGAGGTGCTGGTCAGCCCCATTTTGGAGGCCTGCCCAACAGATAACAAAGCCTCCGCCATGAGCCTGCTCCATTCGTTCTATTGCTGGGGGCAGATGGGTGTGGTGCTGCTGTCCACCCTGTTCTTTACTGTCTTTGGTATCGCCAACTGGAAAGTGCTGGCGCTGGTGTGGGCGGCGGTGCCCATCTTAAACGGCGTGCTTTTTGCCACCGCGCCGATTTATCCATTGAACCCGGAGGGCGGCGCGGGTCTGACCTTAAAGGAACTGTGCCGCAACAAGGTGTTTTGGCTGCTCATGCTGATGATGCTGGGCGCCGGTGCGGCGGAGAATACCGTTAGCCAGTGGGCTTCTGCCTTTGCAGAGGAGGGGCTGGGGGTCACCAAAACCGTAGGTGACCTGGCAGGACCCATGGCTTTTGCGGCGCTGATGGGTACCGCCCGGCTGATTTACGGCAAGTGGGGTCATAAACTGCATTTGGAGAAGTGCATGCTGGGCAGCAGCCTGCTGTGTGTGGTAGCGTATTTGGCAATCGCGCTGGTGCCAAACCCGTTCCTGTCGCTGGTGGGCTGCGCCGTGTGCGGCTTTTCGGTGGGTATTCTGTGGCCGGGCACCTTTAGCAAAGGCGCTGCCGCCATTCCCAAGGGTGGCACGGTGATGTTTGCCCTGTTTGCGCTGGCCGGTGACCTGGGGTGCAGCGCCGGACCCACCCTGGCGGGTATGGTTACCCGGGTGTGCGACGGCAATATGCGCCGAGGGATTTTGGCGGGGATCGTCTTTCCCTTGCTGCTGGTGCTGTGCCTGGTGTTTGGGAAGAAGCGGAAAGCTGCGGCGGGAAATGCGCAGGCGAATACGAACCGCTCCCATGGTTAACCGATTATAAAAACAAAAACGGTGCCCTTTTCTATAAGGGCACCGCGGTTTTTATGGGTGTTTGGATTACATTTGGAATTTGCGGATATACTCATCCATGCAGGACTGGATGATTTCTTCCGCCTTTGCCCGGTCATCCACTTCCAGCACGGAGGTACTCTTGCTCACTTCCAGGGTCTTATACACCTCAAAAAAGTGCTTGATCTCCTCAAAATAGTGGGCGGGCAGCTGGTCAATGTTGGTGTAGCAGTTGTAGTTGGGGTCGTTTACCGGCACGGCGATGATCTTTTCGTCCTTGGCGCCGCCATCCTCCATCATCAGTACGCCAATGGGGGCGCACTCCACGATGGTCATGGGCTGAATTTGCTCGCTGCACAGTACCAGCACATCCAGCGGGTCTTTGTCGCTGGCGTAGGTGCGGGGGATAAAGCCGTAGTTGGCCGGATAGTGAGTAGAGGTAAAGAGCACTCGGTCCAGCTTGAGCATACCGGTCTCCTTGTCCAATTCATACTTGTTTTTGCCGCCTTTTTGAATTTCGATCACGGCGTAAAAGCGGTCTTTGCGGATCCGCTTGGGGCTGATGTCATGCCAAATGTTCATCGTGGAACCTCCTTCTTAGGGCCTTGCTGTTCTCTTTTTTGTACACTCTTATTTTATCATAGTCCCCGGCGGGGCGCAAGGGAGCGGGCGGCGGCATTTTCCACGAACTTTTGTTGTAATTCCCGCGTTTTTATGGTACTATTGAAAAAACAACACAGAAAGGAAGGGATACCCTGTGTTTGCAGATATTGCGAAAATCAAAATCAAAGGCGGCGACGGCGGTGCCGGTGCAGTGGCCTTTCATCGAGAGAAGTATGTGGCTGCCGGCGGCCCGGACGGCGGTGACGGCGGCAAGGGCGGCGATGTGGTCTTTGTGGTAGACGATAATTTGGCTACCCTGGCAGACTTTCGTTACAAACGGAAATATGCGGCTCAGAACGGCGAGCCGGGTCGTGGCGGTCGGCAGTACGGCCGTAAGGGCCAGGATTTGGAAATTCGCGTGCCCCGGGGCACAGTGATCCGTGAGGTGCAAAGCGGCGCCGTCATGGCGGATATGAGCAAGACAGAGCGGTTTATTGCAGCCAAGGGCGGCAAAGGCGGCTGGGGCAATATGCACTTTGCCACCCCCACCCGGCAGGTGCCCCGTTTCGCCAAGGCGGGCCTGCCCGGCGAGAGCCACGATGTATTTCTGGAGCTGAAGCTGCTGGCGGACGTGGGCCTCATCGGTTTCCCCAATGTGGGCAAGTCCACGCTGCTGAGCGTGGTCTCCAAGGCCCAGCCCAAGATCGCCAACTACCACTTCACCACGCTGGTGCCCACGCTGGGCGTCGTGTCGGTGGGGGAGGGCGCAAGCTTCGTCTGCGCCGACATCCCCGGCCTCATCGAGGGTGCCAGCGAGGGCGTCGGCCTGGGCCACGACTTCCTCCGCCATGTGGAGCGCTGCCGTCTGCTGCTGCACGTCGTGGACGTCTCCGGCAGCGAGTGCCGCGACCCCATCGAGGACTTCGAGCAGATCAACGAGGAGCTGGCAAAGTTCAGCCCGGCTCTGGCCGAGCGTCCCCAGATCGTGGTGGGCAATAAGTGTGACCTTGCCACCGAGGAGCAGATCGACACCTTCCGCAAGTATGTGGAAGAGAAGGGCCTGACTTTCGTCCCCATCTCCGCCGCCACCATGCAGGGCGTCAGGGAGCTTCCGGGTCTGGTCTACAACCGCCTGAAGGACATTCCCGCCGTCCCCGTGTTTGCCCCCGAGTACAAGAAGCCCGAGGCAAAGGCCGGTGGCCGCGAGTTTACCATCAAGCGGATGGAGGCTCATGTCTGGAGCGTGGATGCACCCTGGCTGGAGTATATCCTGGCCGGCAGCAACGTGGACGACTACGAGAGCCTGCAGTATTTCCAGCGCCAGCTGGGCGAGAGCGGCATTCTGGACGCTCTGGTGCAGAAGGGCGTGCAGGAGAACGATACCATCCTCATCGGCGAGTATCAGTTCGATTATATCTTCTAAGAGGTCAACGGGCTTGCCCTCTCAGCCTCACGCGGTTCGGCAGCTCTTCCAAAGGGAGAGCCGGAACGCAACGGTCAGGCTTCTGCCTCTCCCTTTGGGAGAGGTGGCATTGCGCAGCAATGACGGAGAGGGCAAGGACGCTGATGAAAGGAAAACCGTTCTATGAACGAACCCGAAAAGATCGACCCCCGGGAGCTGAGTCCGCTGGCACTGGCCTTCGTGGGCGACAGTGTGCTGGAACTTCTGGTGCGGCAGCGGCTGGTGGAGCACCACCGTCTGTCGGCGGGAAAGCTCAACGCCGAAAAGGTCAAATACGTCTCGGCCCGGGCGCAGTTCCGGGAAGAGCAGCTGTTGGAGCCGCTTTTCACCGAGGACGAGTTGGCTGTCTTCAAGCGGGGCCGCAACGCCAGCAAGGCCAGTGTGGCCAAACACGCCTCCCCGGAGGAGTACCGCGCGTCCACCGGCTTCGAGTGCCTGCTGGGCTGGCTGTATCTGAACGGCCAGCTAAGCCGGGTGCATGAGCTGTTCGAGACGCTGTGGCAGTCGTTCGACCCCAACGAAAAATAACCGGAATACGCGAAAGCCCACTGCTTTCCGCACTGGGAAACAGTGCAAAGAGAGCAGCGGGCTTTTTGTTGTCCCGCCAGATGGTCCGTTCGGGCGGGGCGGCGCTCAGCGCAGAGGCTCAGCGGCTGTTGCGGGCGGAGTTGTGAGCCGAGTTCTTGCCGCCCTCGTCGTCGGCACCCTTGGTGTACTGGTTGGGGTGCTTGTGCTCGTTGGTAGCAGAGTTCTGGCTGGAATTGGTGGTGCGGTTGGTGCTCTGATTGCTGGTGCGGTTCTGAGTCTGGTTCTTGCAGTTGGTGCTGCGGTTCTCGCTGCGATTTTCCATCGTATCGTCGCTCCTTTCGATTTCGGGAGGTGTTCTGTGCTCCCTGCCCATAGTTTGACCGGCTGCGGCGGCTTTATGCACCGCAGCCCGAAGGAGGTCTCATAAAAATGCCTGCCGAATATTTTGAAGCCCGGGAACGCGCCCTTCTGGGTGAGCGATACGATACGCTCTACGCTGCCCCGCAGGAGACAGCGGCCCGCGGCGTGACCGTCTCTGCCCTCCGCACTACGCCGGAAGAATTTGCGGCCCGGGCAGACTTCCCGCTGCGGCCCTCGCCCTTCTGCAAGGCGGCGTTCGTGGTGGAACAGCCCGACTTCAAGCCGGGCCGCCATCCCTACCATCACGCAGGCGTCTTCTACTCGCAGGAGCCATCGGCCTCGTCGGCAGCTCCGCTGCTGGGCGTCAAGCCCGGGATGCGGGTGCTGGATCTATGTGCTGCCCCCGGCGGTAAGAGCAGCCAGCTTGCCGCCGCTCTGCAGGGGCAGGGCCTGCTGGTGAGCAACGAATATGTCGCGGCCCGTGCAGAGATTTTGAAGAGCAACCTCGAGCGGATGGGCGTGTCCAACGCCGTCGTGCTAAACGAGACGCCCGCCCGCATCGCGGCGGCACTGCCGGAGTTCTTCGACCGCGTTCTGGTGGATGCGCCCTGCTCCGGTGAGGGGATGTTCCGCAAAGAGCCTGCCGCGCTGGCCCAGCACTGCGAAGCGCTGGTGAAGCAGTGCGCAGAGCTGGGCGCGGACATCCTCGACAGCGCCGCTGCGGCCCTCGCGCCGGGCGGCGAACTGGTCTACTCCACCTGCACCTTCGCGCCGGAAGAGGACGAGGGACAGGTGGCCGCATTCCTGCAGCGCCACCCAGAGTTCATGCTGGCCGATGTGCTGGGCAATGTGGACTATCCCTTCGGCAGTGAGGGTGAGGCCAACCGCACCGGTGGTCTGCCGCTGGATGTGAGCAAGGCGCGCCGCATCTGGCCCTGTCAGGGCGGTGAGGGCCACTTCATGGCCCGGCTCGTCAAAGCCGGTACGCCCCGGGCTCTGCCGGCTCCCGGCGAGTACACCCCCGAAGAGCAGCTCTGGCTGGCCGCTGCCGCCGAAGCAGGCAAAAAGGCCAAGGGCAGCAAACCACAGAAGGCTGCAAAGCCTGCGGATGCCCGCAGCGCCCGGCGGGAGAACAGCCGGGCTTGCCGAGAGGCTGTGCAGGGCCGCAGTTCCCGCAGCCGGGACGCTGGGGCAGGGGATGCATCGCCCGCCCAGAGCCTCGCTGCATGGCGGGAATTTGCGGAGGAATATTTCCCGGAGCTGGCAAAGCGCCCTGCTGTGGTGCATGGCGGCGGCGTTCTGCTGCCGGCGGCTTTCCCGCAGACGAATCTTCACGTTTTGCGTGCAGGCGTCTTCGTGGGCAGTGTGCAAAAGGGGCGCTTCGTGCCGGAACATCATCTGTTCACGGCTTTCGGCGCGCTCTGCCAGAACCGTGAGGAACTGACCCTCGCCGACTCCCGAACCGTGGAATATCTCTCTGGCCGGGAGATAGAAGCTCATACCGCTGCCGATGGATGGTGCTGTGTGACGGTGGACGGCTGGCCGCTGGGAGGTGGCAAGGTATCCGGCGGCAGGGTCAAAAACCATTATCCCAAGGCACTTCGTCTGCTGTAAAACGTAGTTTTTGGCAGAATAAACCGGAAAACCATCGGTACAAGGCTTGAACGCCGATGGCTGTTGTGATAAAATAATAGAGTTAGATTTTGTGTGCTGCCACAATGCGGGCGACCACAGCCCGTCTGCCCGCAGGCGGAGATCACTGATAAAATACAGGAGGCTCTTTCCCATGTCTGGACATAGCAAATGGAACAATATCAAGCGCAAGAAGGAGAAGACTGACGGCGCAAAGGCAAAGGTCTTTACCAAGATCGGCCGCGAGATCAGCGTTGCCGTCCGTACCGGCGGCCCCAACCCCGCTTCCAACAGCAAGCTGGCTGACCTGATCGCCAAGGCAAAGCGTATGAGCGTGCCGAACGATAACATCCAGCGTATCATCAAGAAGGCCGAGGGCGGCGATAAGACCGAGTACGAGGCAATCACCTACGAGGGTTACGGCCCCGGCGGCGTTGCGGTCATGGTCGAGACTCTGACCGACAACCGCAACCGTACCGCTGCTGACCTGCGCCACTACTTCGATAAGAACGGCGGCAACCTGGGCGCTATGGGCTGCGTGGGCTTCCTGTTCAGCCAGAAGGGCGTCATTGACATTTCTCTGGAAGACAAGGATGCCGACGAGGCTATGATGGACGCCCTGGATGCCGGTGCTGAGGACTTCGATGCAGGCGAAGATGCCGCTGAAATCACCACCGACCCCGAGAACTACTCCGCTGTCGTCAAGGCAATGGAGGAGAAGGGCTACGAGATCCTCTCCGACGATCTGGCCATGGTCCCCATGACCACCACCCGTCTGACCGACCCCGATCAGCTCAAGCTGATGGGCAAGCTGCTGGATGCCCTCGAGGATAACGATGACGTCCAGAATGTCTGGCACTCTCTCGAGAACGAAGAGGACCTGCCGGAATAATGCTCTACAAGTCTGAATAAGGACGTAACAAAGCCGCTTTTTGTGCTGTGAGGCACAGAAAGCGGCTTTGTTGTTTCATAGCGGCTTCTAATATTGGGAGTGCCCGTAAAAGATAAAAAACGCTTTTTGCCGCTTATTTATAATTCTGGATCTATTGCAAGCTTAGACGGTGGCTGCTAGGCAAAAGCTGTTCAAAAAATCATTTATAGCGATTCAACTTTGTAGAACAAAAATAGAACAAGGCAAAGAGAGTGATAAATCGGCGGCTATAGAAAGGGTAGATGTTTGAGTGGAAAACTATTGAAGTAATGGTAAAATTATGATAAAATTGGTCGAGGAATAAATCATAATATGAAAATAGGCAGGGGTTGTGGCTCTGAAAGAAAAAAGCTCAGAAAAACGATAAAAATAGAATGAAATCTCAAAGTAAAAGGGTTTGACTTTTGCAGAGTGTGCGCAGGAGTCTATTAAAGTTGTGCGAAACTGAAAGATGAAAAAAGAAATTGCGATTTCAAAAGTGTTGTTGGAATGACACATTGAATCTGAAATGCCTCTGGTCAAAATACCGGAGAAAAGGTATTTCAGATGTGTCCATAAAAGCTCTTGTGGTCGTCATGCTCGAAAAGCTCCGTTTATGCGGTAGTCGAGCAATTTTGGCAGGCAGAGATGAGCGGTGAGGCAGAGCAAAACATCGAATCGTAAGTGAGGTATGCGGAATGTCAGAAAGTGTGGTTGAAATTGAAAAGCCGGTCGTCATCGACCGAAAGCAGAACCTGCGGGAACATCGGTTATATTGGGTTGGACGCCGGACGCAGGATGTGGTCTTATCGGCACTGGCGCTTGTGGTGCTGTCGCCGGTGATGCTGGCAACAGCTATTGCTATCGTGGTAGATGACCCTTCTGCCGGGCCTATTTTTTCGCAGGAGCGCATTGGACGAGATGGCAAACCGTTCAGGTTCTACAAGTTCCGCTCCATGTGCCCCAATGCAGAGGCAAAACTGGACGACCTGCTGGATCAGAACGAGATGGATGGTCCTGTGTTCAAGATCAAGGACGACCCCCGCATTACCCGTGTGGGTAAATTTATCCGCAAGACCAGCATCGATGAGCTGCCGCAGCTGTGGAATATCCTGAAGGGTGATATGAGCATCGTTGGCCCCCGCCCGGCACTTCCCCGCGAGGTGGAGCAGTATGGGGATTATGAGAAGCAGCGTTTGTATGTGACGCCGGGCCTGAGCTGCTATTGGCAGATCGCGCCGCACCGCAATGACCTCTCCTTTGAAGAGTGGATGGATCTGGACGTGAAGTATGTCAAGGAGCGCAGCTTCTGGGTGGACTGGAAGATTATTTTTAAGACCTTCAAGGTGTGCTTGCTGGGGCATGGAGAATAAAAAGACAGGCCTGCGTATGGATTGTGGCTGCAATCTGTATACAGGCTTGTTGCCGTACGGCTCATTATGAGATTTACATACATTGTTGATGAAAAGGTTTCAGGAAGATATGGGATTACGAAAAAAGACTATAAAGTTGCAGCCGCAGGTACCGGGGCTAGAGATATAATACGCGGCTGTCATAATAGGGACAAGGGTACGGCAGAGAATGAAAGGCTCCGCGACCTGAAGTTCATATTTTCTTACCCGAAGAATGAACGAATGATCTTTCTGAGCGGCAGAAATGCCGCGCAGGAAGAAATCTCGACCATGAGGGTGGGGTGACAGCCAGCGGACAGGTGTACGAGCCTATCCGCTATTTGTGTTATCTGAAACAACCAAAGAATTGAGTGTATGGGAATTGGACGTTGTTACAGCTAAAGGTCTTGACTGGAAATGCAGAAAGTGGAAGACAGAAAGAAAGCTTTAAAATCTGTTAGTTAAAGCGCAAGGGGTATGAATGCGGCATATCGAAAAATAAAGAGGAGTATTTGGAAGATGAAAAAGAAAAAAATCAAAATACTACATGTGGCGCAAGCTGCAGGTGGTGTGGATCGCTATATCCGAATGCTTCTCAAATATTTGGATAAAGAAAAGTTTGAGAACATACTGGTTTGTTCGCAAGATTTCCGAGAGAAAGATTACAAGAACTTGGTTGATTTTTTTGAGCAAGTGAAGATGGATAGAGCTATTGGAAGTAACGATTTAAAAGCAATTGGAGAAGTTAGAAGACTGATAAAGAGATATAATCCTGATATTGTTTATGCCCATTCCAGTAAGGCAGGAGCAATTGCTCGCGTTGCAGATATTGGCCTCAAAAATCACTGTCTATATAACCCGCATGGGTGGGCATTTAACATGCGATGCTCTGCAAAGAAAGAAGCAATGTACACAGCTATTGAGAAAATAGCTGCACCGTTTTGTGATAAAATCATTTGCATTTCAGATGCAGAAAAACAGTCTGCACTGGATAAAAAAATCTGCAGAGAAGATAAGTTGCAGGTCATTTTTAATGGAGTAGATATTGAAGCCTATGAAAATGGGATTCACGGCACAGTTAAGAGAAAAGACCTGAATATACCAGAAGACGCGTTTGTTGTTGGTATGGTTGGGCGAATAAGTCAGCAAAAAGCACCAGATGTTTTTGTTAAGATGGCAAAGCAGGTGAAAGATGAAATTCCAAATGCACACTTTATTATTGTCGGCAATGGAAATCAGGAAGACGAAATCAGAAAGTATGCGAAGGACAACGGCTTTTCGGATAGTTTACATATTACTGGATGGGTTGATGATCCGATGAGTTATGTAGAGCTTTTTGATGTCGCATGTTTACTGAGTCGATGGGAAGGCTTCGGTCTTGTGTTACCTGAATATATGATGGCAGGGAAGCCGATTGTTGCAACGAGGGTGGATGCCATACCGAACATTATATGCAATAATGAGAATGGTCTACTTGTTGACGCGGATGACCCGATTAGTGCAAGCGAGGCGGTTTTAAGGATATATTCAGATGAGCGCTTTAAAAGTACTTTAATAAAAGCTGGGCGAGAAACAGTTAATAAAAAGTATGATATTCGGAGAGTATCCGAAGAGAGTGCCAAGATGTTTGAGGAGTTGACAAGGTGATCTGGACGGTTATGGCTTTATATAACCCTACAAAAGATGAAATTAAAAACATAAATATAAATACATATCTTTCCGATGTTGACTACGCAGTCGTTGAGTGAGACTGTGTATTTGGAAAATGAGTTGAAAGCCAGATTGGTGATAAGAGAACAAAAAAATTTATAAAAAGTTTGATGCAAGACGTGTTTCGAAAAAAACTATATGATTTATTTGAGTAAATGGAAAATTATAAATTCACAAACGTTAAGACGGTGAGAATAGGGAGAGTAAATGACGATGAAGATAGAAAAAAGCATCAAAGTAATTTCATTCGACGTTTTTGACACACTGGTAATGAGAATCTTAAATCCTGAAGATCTTTATAAGTGTATTGAAAAATATTTGGTGAATACGAAAAGTGAACGTTTTAAAAATTTTGCGAAAAATAGAGTTAGAGCAGAACGTCAGTTAAAAAATAAGAGTGATTCGTATACACTGGATGAAATATATTCTGGAACAGAATATAGTCTTGAAGAACAACATGAACTAGCAAATGTAGAACGAGAATTTGAAATTAACAATATTGTAGTGAAACCAGAAGGAAAATGGATATATCGCGAAGCTTTAGATGCAAGAAAACCAATTGTATGTACAAGTGATATGTATTTGGATTCAAAAACAATCCAAACGATTCTTCATAACTGTGGATATGATGAAATAACAAAAATATATGTTTCATGTGAAAACAGGAGGACCAAGAGGACGGGAGAGTTGTTTTCTGTTGTATGTAAAGATTTGAAAATTGGATATAAAGAACTTCTTCATATAGGAGATGCAACTAGAAGTGATTTCTTAATACCAATAGAAAAAGGAATACATGCAAAGAAAATTTCAAAAAGAAATAGAATAAGAACAAAACAGGAATATTATTATCAATTAGGATTTAGTCTGTTTGGTGTACTTATATATGAATTCTGTAGGTGGATTCATGATCAAAAAGATAATAAAAATCTAATATTCTTGGCAAGAGAAGGCGTTTTTTTATCTGAATGTTATCATGAGTTATTTCCGGAAGATCAATTCGAAATCTTATATGTATCGAGAGAAGCGGTAAGTAAAGGAGTCGCTTTAACAGCACTGAAAAATAAAAATTGTCGAGATGTAAGTGAGGTTTTAGAATTTCAAAAAAGAGAAACCGTAGAAAAATTTATAAAACGTATAGGAGCAGATAACGCTGAAATTGAAAACAAACTATATAATGAAAAAGTAAAAAAAGAGGACTCCATCAAAGAAAAATTAGAAGAAATTCTACAATGTTTTGGCGATAATCTGATGGAATCTGTTTCTGAATATCATGAGGTGTTTCAAAAGTACTTATGCCAAGTGTTAAAAGAGGAAAATATATTTGTCGATATTGGTTGGAAGGGCAGTATGCAAGAAATGATTTCGCAATATCTTATGAGAAACCAAATGGATTATCGGATTAGTGGCTTGTATATGGGCATTATGGATACTAATGAAAAAAAGGGGTATTGGTTTAATGACAACAAGCAAATTTGCCAATATGTTTTAAATTTTTCTGGATTGATAGAGATTCTTTTTATGCCATATCATGGGACAACAAAGGGATATAAAATCAACGATAATGGTATAGTTGTGCCAATTCTCGGCGAGTCTGAGTTTTCAAAGGAAAGCCAAAAACTGATAAAGGAATTTCAACGTGGGGTTTTAGAGTTCATTACTCGCAACAAAAAAATTTATAAAGTTTACAAGGAAATGAATCATTATGAAAGAAATATAATAAAGTTTGGAAATGATGTAGGAAAAGCAGAAATAGAGAACTTGGGCCAACTAGAATTCTATGACAACGGAAAAACAATGAAATTGGTGGAAAAAGTCTCAATATGGAACCCAAAACAATTTCTTGGGGCATTTTCAGAAAGCAAATGGAAAACAGCGTTTTTGAAGAGAAATATTAAAATACCGCTTCCATATGGATGTATAGTAGCGGCGTTAAGACAAATAATGGAAAACAGCACATCAAAGCGCATCTAAAGCAAGGAAAGTAAATCAATATGAAGAATGCATTAATTACAGTTGTCGTCCCAATTTATAAAGTTGAAGCATATTTGGACGAATGTGTGCAAAGCATCTTAAATCAAACATATCATAATTTGGAAATTATTTTGGTTGATGATGGTTCGCCGGATCGATGCGGCGAAATGTGTGAGGTATATGCTGAAAAAGATGCTCGTGTTAAAGTGATTCATCAAAAAAACAAGGGACTCTCTGGTGCAAGAAACTCAGCAATTGATATTGCAACAGGTGAATACATTACGTTCGTAGATAGCGATGATTATCTGAAAGAGGATATGATTGAAGCACTCCACAATGAAATTATACAGTATGGCGCAGAAATGGCAGTAACTGTATTAGAGAGCTTTTTTGAAGATGGAACAAAATCAACGAATCCGCATGGTGGAAAAATTTTTGTATATACCAAAGAAAAAGCATTGGATTGCTTTTTATTCAATGATTATCTGACACCGTGTGTGTGCGGAAAATTATATAGTATCTCGCTTTGGAAATCTGTTCGGTGCCCAGAGGGAAAGCTGTTTGAAGATCAATTTACGACATATAAGCTGATTGATCAATGCAAAAAAATAGTATTTGATACAACTCCAAGATACTATTACAGAAAAAGAATGGGGTCAATCGGGCATAGTTCTTTCTCGAAGAGAACATATGATTTGAATGACGCAATCCATGAGGAATATGATTATATACATTCAAAATACGGTGAAAAAGTTCCCAATATAGCAACTGCCAGAATTACATGGGAAGTTGTTTTTATCAATATGATGATTGTTGCTGGATATGAAGATATTAGCACAAGGAAAGAAGTTCAGAAGTTTGCAAAAAAGAACATGGGAAAGATTTGGAACTGTGAATATATATCTAAAGTGAGAAAAATTCAACTTAGTTTATTTGCATGGTCTTTCCCGGTGTACGTGCTTTTTTACCATATATATAAAAAGAAAAATCCTGTTGCTTGAGGAGGTGATGACTGACCTATGGTGGTATACATACCTATGATTGCTGCAACGACATTATTAATATGGTTAGCTAAGCATGTAAAAAGGAATCAACGCGTAGTTGTTTTGATTATGGCAATTGCGATTCCTGTAACTGTTGCAACGCTACGATACAACAATGGCGCTGATTATTTGATGTATCTTAGAATGATGAAATTGGCAGAACAGACTGGTAGTTCGGCTACAGCATTTACTAAGATTAAAAGTATTGAAAGTGGATATTGGCTTTTACTAAAATTGTGTGGGAAAATATGGCCCGGACAATATTTTATGACATATGGTGTGATTGCGATTATCATATATGGCTTTTGTTATATTGCTATATGGCAGCAATCTCCAAATCCAGCTCTATCAGTTTATTTGTTTTTTGTAACGGGAATTTATTTTGATTCGTTCAATGGATTAAGGCAGTATATAGCTGTCGCAATAACAGTATTTGCATATAAATATATACAAAATGGAGAACTAAAAAAGTATTTGGTTGCAGTTATAATTGCATCGCTGTTTCATTATTCGGCTTTACTTGTAATACCCGCTTATTTTATTAGATACATAAAAATTGATTTAAAAAAAGCATGTATAATTGTTGTTGGGTGCTTGGCAGGAGGAACAATCATATTTAATCTTGTATCTACTCTTTTGAGTTTTACTAGATATAAATATTTCTTGACTTCCGTTGAATATGAGGCGCAAGCGACAACATCCACGATTTTGTTTACAACAGTGGTTTCGCTAATTTCTTATGGGTACATTGCGTATAAGAAAAAGAATGTATCTGAACGATTTCAACAGATGATGAGTTTTCAGATTTTACCATGGTGTACAGCTGTTTTATCAATAACAATACCGCTTGCTTGGCGTGTGCAGTATTACTTCATGTTTTTTGAAGTTATCTATATTCCGGCATTTTTATTAAATGTAGAGAATAAAAAAACAAGACTGGTATTTGCCACTGTATTCGTGACAATGTATACAGCAATAACTATTTGGGGAATGACTCAAAATGACTGGTATATGGCATTACCATATAATTACTATTTTAATTATATGTAATTTTTGAATGGAGAATAATATGATTCCTAAAGTTGTTCATTACTGCTGGTTTGGAGGTAATCAACTCCCGGATGATGCAAAGAAGTGTATAGAGTCATGGAGAAAGTTCTTCCCTGAATACGAAATTAAAGAATGGAATGAGCGTAATTTCGATGTTAATTGCTGTGACTATGTGAAAGAAGCATATGCAGCCCAAAAGTGGGCTTTTGTAAGTGATTATGCAAGATTCTGGATTTTGTATCATGAGGGTGGGCTGTATTTTGATACAGATGTTGAGGTAATCAAAGACATGAGCGACATTATTGCGAAGGGCGCATTTATGGGCTGTGAAACAGACAATAAATGCGCCCCCGGCCTCGGCCTGGGTGCAAACCCCGGCCTCGGCCTGGGTGCAAACCCCGGCCTCGGCCTATATAAAGAAATTTTGGACTACTATGAGAAAATCCATTTTTTTATTGAAGGAAATACTACAGAAACGGTTGTGACCCATACAAGCAAAATTCTGAAAAGCCATGGCTGGGTCGGAAACGGAGAAATTGAACAGATAGAAGGTGTTACAATTTATCCGCCGGAATATTTCTGCCCAATGGATTACAAAACAGGAAAACTTGATATTACACCCAATACCCGGTCAATACACTGGTATACGGCAAGCTGGCAATCTTCATACAGTAAGGCAAAAACAAAATTACAACAGTTGCTTGGACCTTCTTTGACGTCTGAGATAATTGATTTAAAGAAGAAATTCAAGAGTTTTATACATGGAAAGTGAAAATGTATGGAGAACGAAGTAAAGAAAATTATTGGGACAGTAGGAAAACTTTTGCCGATGCAGACAAAGATGTCACCGAGTGCGGCACGTGAAATCTTACAAAACTACAGTCCTAAACCAATTGGCACATGTCGGGCAAACAATAAAGTGGCGATTGACTACGATTTACAGATTATAGTCCCCTGCTATAATGTTGAAAAGTACATCCGGCAATGTCTTGATTCAATATTGAAGCAAAGAACCAACTATCGTGTGCTCATTAGCATTGTAAACGATGGTTCAACAGACGGAACAGCAGATATTTTGCAGCAGCTGCTTTGGGAAGCCAATACTGAGAAAATGATGGGGGGGGGGTACACTGTTGAGTTAATCACGCAGGAGAACAAAGGCTTTTCCGGTGCACGCAATACAGCACTTCAGGTACTCAAGGGAATGTACATTGCATTTTTGGATTCGGATGACGTTCTTACAGACGGTGCAGTACAAAAAATGTTGGATGCTGCATTTGGGTGTAATGCAGAAATCCTGCAGGGAAGCTGGTACACATTCAGCGGGGAAGAAACAGAAAACCATATCATACCCAAAGAAGGTGTGCTTAACGATAATCAAGGTGTCTTTTCAGGTTATCCATGGGGAAAACTATACAAATATAACGTTATGGAGCATTTTCAATTTCCTGAGGGGTTCTGGTTTGAAGATACACCACTGTCGTTTATGATTGCAGCAATGCCTTACCGCTGTGCAGCGATAAAGGACATCGTATACGGTTATCGATTCAATCCGCAAGGTATTACAGCAACCGCTAGAAAGAAAAAAAGAGCTGTTGAAAGCTACTGGATTACAGAGGCCTGCCTAGAGGAATTTCCGATTTTCAGCCTTTCATATGATCAACGTGCATATGAATATCTACTCCGCCAGAGTCTCCAAAACGAAGGACGCACAAGACATCAGCCATACCGTATTAGAAAAGCACAGTTTGTTTTAACTGCAGAACTGATGGAGAGGTACTTTGCAGGGTTTAAGACGAGAAAACCTGCGATGGAGTGGGTTGAGGAAGCATTAAGGAAAAGACAGTTCGTAAGATTTGATTTGGGAACACTGGGAATATAAGGGAAAAGGAAGGAAAACGATGAATGAACAAATATAAGTATCTTTTTAAAAACATAGGTCTTTTGACGTTAAGCAGCTTTGCAACCAAGTTGCTTAGCTTTTTCCTTGTACCGTTATATACAAACATACTTACGACCACAGAATATGGTACTTATGATTTGTTCAATACGACAGTAGGAGTGCTGCTGCCTATCCTAACACTAAATGTGCAGGATGCTGTTATGCGTTTTGCAATGGATAGCAAAAGCAACCGCAAGGCAATTATATCTGTTGCAATGAAAATACTGCTTGTGGCCAATACAGTTGTAGCAGTGGGGCTTATCGTAAATGCTGCTTTTGGGATAAGCTCGTTAGTAAAAGACTATTCCATATTCTTTTTCCTCATGTTTTTTATGCAGTCATTATCTGGTGTGGTTACATATTATATAAGGGGAATTGACAAAATCGCAGATTTATCAGTTTCCAGTGTGCTTGTATCGGCATTTACGATTGGCTGTAATATCGTTTTTCTGGCGGTATTTCATTGGGGACTAACTGGCTATTTTTTGGCTAATATTATCGGCCCTTTGGTACAGTCCTTGTATCTGATTGCTCGATCGAGGTTAATTCATGACACGGATTTAAGAGCGGACTTTTCGGAAGAAAAAAGGGCAATGCTGGATTACTGCAAACCGATGATAGCTAATTCCGTCGCATGGTGGGTGAATAATACATCGGATAGATATGTGGTCATCTTTTTTTGCGGTTTAGCTGAAAATGGTATTTATTCTGTAGCCTCCAAGATACCTTCTATTTTAAATATTTTTCAGTCCATTTTTTCTCAGGCATGGACTCTATCGGCAGTAAAAGACTTTGATCCGGAAGATAAAAATGGCTTTTTTGCCAACACATACCGTGCATATAACTGTCTGATGGTTCTGCTTTGTTCGGCTATTATTGTAGCAGATAAAATATTAGCGCATTCCCTTTATGCAAAAGATTTTTTTGTCGCATGGAAATATGTGCCGTGGTTGACGATTGCTATTGTTTTTGGCTCTTTATCAGGCTACATTGGCGGCTTTTTTTCGGCAGTAAAAAACTCAAAAATATTTGCGCAATCCACAGTTGTGGGAGCGGTAAGTAACATTGTTTTGAATCTAGTTATGACTCCATTTATGGGAGCTTTGGGCGCTGCCATTGCAACAGCTGTTTGCTATTTTGTAGTGTGGGTGATACGGTACTGGAATTCAAAAAAATTTATAAAGCTGAAAATTAATTTAAAAAGAGACTTGATAACATATGTTCTTTTGGTGGTGCAGTCAATCGTATTATTGCTTGAGGATGGTATTGTACTGTATGGTGTAGAAATAGGAATGTTTTTGGTGATTGTAATATTGTATGCGGGAGATTTAATGTCAATTGCTAAAAAAGGAAAACAAGCAGTTCAGAGATAATTGTTGGTGAAAAATAATGAGAATTGGAATTATCACATGGTTTACAGGGCCTAATTATGGAACGAATTTACAGGCGATTGCACTACAGTATTATTTAAGGAAACAGGGATATGAGGTTGAACTAATAAATTGTGAGGTAGAATCAGAGTATAGTAAGAATCGTAGAACTTTTATTGAGAAAATAGAATTCTTTCCAGAAAAATGTGCTCAAAAATTGGCGTGTAGAGTCTTTTTTAAAAAGGAAAAAGCAATTCGAGATGAGAAACTGGTAAAAACAATTCGAAAAAAATGTATCCTTACAAGGCGATGCGAAGCTGAGAAAGATCTAGTTGAAGTGTTTAATTCCTTTGACTTGCTTATCAGTGGAAGCGACCAAATATGGAATCCGAATTGGTATCACCGCTTTTATTATGCTGATTACGAAGGCGTTACGACACGTAGAATATCCTATGCACCGAGTATGGGAGTGACAAAGATTCTGGACGAAGTTGAACCAGAGATAAAAAGAAGTGTTTCAAAGTTTGATGCAATCTCCGTTAGAGAAGAAAATGCGGTTTCACTACTAGAACCATACTCTAAGTATAAACCAGTCGTTGCTGTTGATCCGACATTGCTGCTGGATTCAAATGACTGGGCATCAATTCTTCCTCCTACTGGAGCAGCACCAAAGAGTGACTATGTGCTTGGATTCTTTATTGAGGGAAATTTTGACCATCTCCATGCTACGAAAAAATTTGCAAAGCAAAAGAAGATGAAATACGTTTTTGTGCCATATAGCGGTCTATCGTATTATCAAATTGGAGATAGGTGTGCGGATGCAGGGCTTGAAGACTTGTTGGAACTGATTCGAAATGCACGGTATGTAATAACAGATTCTTTTCATATTACAGTTTTTTCGATTATTCATAGAAAGCAGTTTTATTCTTTTATGAGATATAGAGAAAACCCTGTTACAAGTACGAATTCTAGAATCCGGAATTTATTGCACACGGCAGGATTAGAAAACCGTGGACTGGAATTTGGAACAAGAAAAATTAAGGAGTTACCAGATATTGATTATGCTCCGCATATGAAAATGCTCCAGCGGGAGATTGAGAAGAGTAAAGAATTTTTACAAAAAAGCATTAGAGGTGAGTATAGAGGTGAAGTGTAGTGGATGTAGTGCGTGTGCTGCTGTGTGCCAAAAGGAAAATTGCATCAAAATAGAATATAATGCAGATGGATTTCTGAGACCGGTAAAAGATGACACGGTGTGCATACATTGTGGCTTGTGTGAAAAAGTCTGTCCGATGAATGCTGCACATGGCTGCTCTTTGGATGAGTGCGAATTGTACTCGGCGTGGGCAGATGCAGAAGGACGGCAGCAGTCTTCTAGTGGTGGCATAGCAGCGGTACTTGCGGAATATGCAGTAGCGCATGGCTATGAAGTCTGTGGTGCAATTATGGATTATAATACATTGAGTGTGCGGCACAAGATTTTTGAACGGGGAGAAGATTTGAAACCCTTGCGAGGGTCGAAGTACCTGCAAAGTAATGTCCTTCCGGCATTTTGTGAAGTACTGAATAGATTGAAACAATTTCCACAGAAAAAATTTGTGGTATTTGGAACGCCATGCCAGATAAGTGGTTTTAGAAATATTTTGGAAATTTATGGGTGGCTTGATAGAGTCGTTTTGATTGATATTTTTTGTCATGGAGTACCTTCAAATTTTTTGTGGACAAAATATATGAAATGGGTTACGAGAAAAATGAAATTGAATGCTACAGATAATATTAGAAGCATACTGTTTCGAGATAAGTCATATTCATGGCATGAATATTTTATGAATATTAATGGGGGGGGGTACTGCCTATGTAGCGAGTAGGGAAAAAGACCCTTTTTTAAAGCTGTTTTCAATGGGTGTTGTGAATCAGGAATCCTGTTTTACCTGTCCGTTTAGAAATGAAACATCTGCAGATATTCGATTGGGTGACTATTGGGGTGAACGCTTCAAAAACAATGAAGATGGCGTTTCTATGGTTCTCATTAATGGAAGCAGAGGATTAGCATTGCTGAATGCTGTAAGTGATAAAGTTACAATAAATAGACAGGACATAACAGATCGATTTGGTCAGCAGCACACAGATTATGATTATCCTAAATACTATGAGAAATCGCTGGAGTTGCTGAAGAATAGCAAATCTGAGTTCAAAGACGTAATTGGTTTATATGAATCGAATTTTGATCGATTTAAGAGAAGGGTCAAAAAGATTATTAAACGAATGTTATGTGCTTGAATTATCTGTAGGTGCTTTATTCAATAATCCAGCGAAAAGGAGATTGGATTATATGGAAAAAGTATCTGCAATTGTTGCAATTTATAAATCAGAAAAATTTTTGCCGAAACTAATTGACTCCATTATCAACCAAACTTGGCAGAATCTTGAAATTCTGCTTGTAGATGATGGCTCACCAGATAATAGCGGTGCCATTTGTGATAATTATGCATCGAGAGATGACCGTATCAGAGTAATTCATAAGAAAAACGGCGGCGCATGTGAAGCCAGAAATGTTGGTCTTGCGGAGGCAACTGGCGAGTATATCCTTATCATTGATGGTGATGATTGGCTGGAACTGGATTATGTAGAGTACCTGATGAATCTGATTCATCAGACTGGTGCGGAAATGGCCATGACGGACAAGATATTTACAACACGTGATCGGGAACAGACGAAAAAAGATGCTGTTGAAGTATGGACACCAGAAGATGCTTTCTGCGGAATTATCTATCCCAAGTTTCCGATTGGACCTTGGAACAAGATTTATAAAGCATCGCTTCTTAAAGAACATCACATAGATTTTAGCAGGCCTTGGTCTGGAGAGGGATTGTACTTTTCTTCAATGGCAGCACAGTGCGCAAATAAGGTTGCTGTTGGACATAGAAAAATCTATAACTACCGACTCAACAACACAAATAGTGGACTGACTCATTATAATCTAATAATGGGAACAAATGCGATGATGAATATTCGCTATATTGGTGAAACAAGAATCGTTAAGACGAAAAGAACAGAAAATGCTGTTAATTGGCATATCTGGAAGAACTACGGCTATGTACTGTTTTTGATTATTGCTACGGATTCTGTCAAAGAAAATCAGGCCTTATATGATGAATGTATACATAATCTGAGAACAAGGCTCTTTGGGGTGCTTGTTCACTCGGAATTGGGACCTAGAACAAAAGCACATATGCTTGTGCAGGGATTGTTTCCTGTGTGGTGGGCAAAAAGAGATTTGCGAAATAATCAAGCGGCATTAGCAAACGATAAAATGGAGTGAAAACTATGGGCATAAAAACAAAAATAAAAAAGTTATTTGAGCAAAAGGCGTATCTTCCCATTTCACATCCTGTTTCCAGTGAAAAAGAATTTGAAGGAAAAGTGGCACTTATTTCAGGAGGGTCCGGCGGCATTGGAATGTCAATTGCTAAGTCATTGAAAGAGTCTGGATGTACAGTAGTTATAGCTGGAACAAATGAAAAGAAACTTGAAGCGATTAGGTTGGAAAACAAGGTGGATACAATTGTCATGAACTATTCGTGCCCGGATACATTTGAAGATGTAGTACAGGAAGTTGTGAGTAAGCATGGCAGATTAGATATTTTTATAAGTTCCGCAGGTGTACATACGGAAAATGTTGATTTTTGGTCTATGATTCCAGCAGAGTTTGATCGTGTTATGAACATTAACCTCAAAGGGGTATTTTTTGCGTGTCAATCTGTCGGCAAGTACATGAAAGAGAATAAAATTAAAGGAAGCGTTCTAATTGTGTCATCGTCCAGAGGATCAGAGCCTGCATGGTCCCCGTATGGTATTTCTAAATGGGGATTAAAGGGCTTGGTAGAAGGCTTGGGAAAAATGCTCATTCCATATGGTATCAATGTCAATGCTATTGCACCGGGATCTACCGCAACAGGTCTTATTGGAATTAAAGAAGGTGACAGCATTACTTCTGAGGAAAACGGCATGAACAGATTGATTATGCCAGATGAAGTCGCCACACTAGCTAAATTGCTTGTAAGCGATGCCGGAAAGATGATTGATGGCGAGGTAGTACATATTGCTGCAGGTAGAGGAACATTTGATATTAGGTGAACCTCGAAGAAAGTTGAAAAGCCACATACTGTGGAAATACAATTTCCTGTGCGGACTACATTTTCTTATGAAAAAAAGCAAGCAATATATAATAGTTGAGATATAACAAACAAAAAAGAAAAGTATCGAAGAATTTATTATGGGAAAATATTTTGGTACAGACGGCTTTCGTGGTGAAGCCGGAATTACATTAACAGCGGATCATGCCTATAAGGTTGGCCGTTTCTTAGGATGGTATTACAATGCTCTGCGTGAGCGCAATGGTGATACTGATCCCGCTCGTATCGTCATTGGTAAGGATACGCGCCGTAGCTCCTATATGTTTGAATACAGTCTGGTGGCTGGCCTGACGGCTTCCGGTGCAGACGCGTATCTGCTCCATGTCACCACCACCCCGTCCGTGGCCTACATCGCTCGTGTGGATGATTTCGACTGCGGTATCATGATCTCTGCCAGCCACAATCCGTACTACGATAACGGTATCAAGCTGATCGACTGTTACGGCGAGAAAATGCCAGAAGAAACTCTGCTGCTGGTGGAGGACTACATCGATGGCAAGCTCCATGTATTTGACAAGGACTGGCCGGAGCTGCCCTTTGCCCATCGTGAGCACATCGGCTGCACTGTGGACTATGTGGCAGGCCGTAACCGTTACATGGGCTACCTGATCTCTTTGGGAATTTACTCTTTCAAAGGAGTTAAGGTTGGTCTGGATTGCGCCAACGGTGCAAGCTGGAACATCGCTAAGTCTGTATTCGATGCTCTGGGCGCAGATACCTATGTCATCAACAACAAGCCCAACGGCCTGAACATCAACAACAACGCTGGTTCTACTCACATTGAGGGACTACAGAAGTTTGTTGTAGAAAAGGGCTTGGATGTTGGTTTTGCCTATGACGGCGACGCAGACCGCTGCCTCTGCGTGGATGAAAAGGGCAATGTTGTGACTGGCGACCATATTCTGTATATCTATGGCTGCTATATGAAAGAGCGTGGCAAGCTGCTGACCAATACTGTGGTCACGACCGTTATGTCCAACTTTGGTCTGTACAAAGCATTCGATGAACAGGGTATTGGCTATGCCAAGACTGCTGTGGGCGACAAGTATGTTTACGAGTACATGGCAAAGAACGGTTGCCGTATCGGTGGGGAGCAGAGTGGCCATATCATCTTCTCCAAGTATGCAAGTACCGGCGATGGCATTCTGACCAGCCTGAAGATGATGGAAGTCATGCTGGCTAAGAAAAAGCCGATGAGCGAATTGGCGGCACCGCTGAAAATTTATCCGCAGGTGCTGGAAAATGTCCGTGTGACTGATAAGAAGGCTGCTCAGAATGACCCTGCCGTGCAGGAAGCAGTGACCAAGGTGGCCGAAGCACTGGGAGATACTGGTCGTATTCTGGTTCGTGAATCCGGCACAGAGCCTGTGGTGCGTGTGATGGTGGAAGCACCTGACCACGACACTTGTCAGAAATATGTTTCCAAAGTTGTCGATGTGATTCGTGATAGAGGATATAGCCTGTAAATTAAAAAAGCTAGCTACTGGAGATAAACACACATCAGGAAAAAATTGAAATAGCGTAAGTGCATATAAAACGGCAAGGTTCGATTTTGAACTTTGCCGTTTTTCTTTTTGCCCAAAATTGTGAAATTTTCAAAACTGTATTCCAAAACAGCTCTGCGGATTCCTATTAGTGTAGGGGCCTTCAAAATCTTTTGTAGAACAGCTTTCCGCTGGTTCTATAAAAGTGGAAAATGAACAAAATCTATATTCTAAAATTAGGCAGTTCAACAAAATTTGAAAATCTGTATGCCAAACACCCATTTTAGATTGTTATAGGTAGAGGGGAACCTTGGAAAAATGAATTTTTTTGAACTTTCAAAAGACCCGGTTTAAAAACACCCCTTAAAGTTTGTATAAGGTATAGGAAGTGTTTTCAAAAGTAAGCCAATTCACTACGGTATCACTGATGAAATTCCCCGATTCCTTACAAAGTCACATCGCACCTTGAAAA
>ERZ773143.917-NODE-917-length-29794-cov-9.692828_pt1 | contig 29794 bp, 17 predicted proteins | sample MGYA00580852_ERZ773143 | MGnify/ENA primary metagenome ERZ773143 (study PRJEB29015, sample SAMEA2737853) | human gut metagenome | biome: human gut; feature: human-associated habitat; material: faeces | place: China | collected 2012 ... | reverse complement strand
CAAACTCTAAGAGTCCTTGGCGGGTGTAGGGTTCGTGTTCTCCGTAGCTTGTCAGCCCTGCCGGGAACGAGCAGTGGGCTGTTTTGATAGCATAGTAGCCGTGGTCAATGCCGATAATGATGCTCATAGTGAAAATCCTCCTTATTGTAAATAGGTATAAAATGGGAAACTTGAAAACAAAATGAAAACTGCCGGGAAAAGCAAAAAATCCCCGCTTCATTGGCTTTTTCTGGTCCTATATGTTGATTAAAATTATTTCGCACTGTGGATTATAGTCCACCAACGCATTGAGCGCACCATTCGTTCCTCTGTCTACAACAATATTTTGTTTGACAAGAATTCCGAGTTGTTGGTCTTCCTCCATGCCTGTAGACACAAAAGTGCCCCTTGCGGTTCGAAGCCCGCAAGAGGCACTTTTGCAGTTATACCTTAATCATCAACCAACACCGAGGACTTGCCTCATTCCCCTTCCGATTGACTGCCAAACACAGGGATAGATATGCCAGTAATATGATTAAATCTTATAGTTTTGGTCAATCTGTCGATTGCGATCAAGCGCATAATGTGTTTTAGAATTAGGAGTTTACGTTCATCTCGTAGACATCAGTGATTGCCTCTGCGTTTTTTCAGGTAGAGTGCAACGATAAAGCCACCCACGGCCATGCAAGCCAGAATCGACAGCACTTCATAAGGGAAGTTATCGCTCGTCTGAGGAATCGCGCTTGTTGCTCCGCTGCCAGATGCCGCTGCACTGCCGTCATTCGGCTTTGCAGTAGGCGCAGCACCCCTAGTGCCGTTTGCAATTCCTCCCGCAATATCGGGATGTTCATCCTTCACAGTATCAGCAGGTTGCTGTACCGGTGCCGCAGGTTTGGTCTGGGCAGTATTTACAGCATTCCGCACTGCATCAAGGGCGGCTTTCAAGTCTTCAGCACTTGCGCGGCCTGCGATAGCAGCTTCCGCATCAGAAATTGCCTGGCGGATAGCGTCCGCGCTCTCCACAGTATACTTGCTCAGGTCAAGTTGCTTGGTTTCTTCAACCAAAGCATTCAACTCGGTGGCATCGCCAGCCTTTACCAATGCCGCCGCTGCGGCCTGCAACGTCCGTGCTGCTGCATCTACAGCCTCCTGGGTAGCGTTTTTATTGGCGGCGACCGTCTTTGCGGCCTCCAATGCATCGGCAACCAATTTCCAGGATTTTGCAGTATGAGCGTTCGCATCCATGGCCTCCACTTTGGAGATCATATCATCAATTGCAGTCATATCTGCTCGGAGCGCCAGTGCCTTGTAAGCAGCTTCCAGATTTGTATAAGCAGCTTCGATCTCATCGGCGGTTGCATCACGGTTGGCGGCGACCTTCTCAGCTTCTGCCAAAGCCTGGGCAAGGGCAGCCCAAGAATCAGGCTGATACCTGCTTTCATCCAGTTCCTTGATGCTGTCGATGGCCGCGACCAGGTTCGAGTTGTCAGCACGCTTCACAAGGCTTTCCATGGCGTCCTGCAGAGCGTCAGCTGCATTGTTGACAGTCTCCTGTTTTGCATCCTCAGCGGCAGAGATGCTCTGCGCTTCGGCCAGCGCAGTTGCAAACGCTGCCCAGCTGGTGGTCGTGTAATTGTCTTCCACCAGGGCGGAAGCCTGCTCGATCCGCTGATTCAGAATGGTCTTGTCCACAACAGGCTCGGTGGGCTTGGCCGTAGCGTACAGTTCGGCCTCGTAGATGCGGACGCAGGCAGCCCAACCGGTGGTATCGGTACGGCTGACATTCAGCTTGAAGATCCGTCCGGTCGCATCGCCCAGATCATTGGTGGTAACATTGGCCGCGTTATCGGTGGTCTTGGCAAGCTCTGTCCAGTACGCAGCGTCTGCCAGCACAGCGTTCCGTTCCTCGGCCCCCATGGCCAGCAATTCGTCCACGTTGACCTTTTCTTCGTTCAGCACATAGAACTCGTAATTGGCAGTGTTCATGCTGCCGTTGCTGGCCGTCGGCGTTTCCGCCACGCCGACGTGGGAGACGACCAGCTGCCGGACGTTGCGTTCTTCGCCAATGTCAAAGGCGACCCACAGGTTGCTGCCATCCTCGCACCATTTGCCGGTATTGGGGTTTTCCTTGTCGCCGTCAAACAGCTTTTCGGGGCCCTGGGCAGTGCCCAGTTTATTGCCGTTGTAGCCAACGATGGTCGCATTCTGGGACACCAGTTCCAGCTCGCCCACAGGCTCGGTGACGGTCACGGCAGCGCTGCCGGAAACCTTCGGATCCTGAACCGAGGTCGCAACAACGGTCAGCTGCTCTGCGGTCTCGTCCTCCGCAACGGTCAGCAGGCCGGTCTCGTCGATCTCAGTCGCCTCAGAGACCGCGCCGTCCACGCTCCAGGTCACAGAATGGTCGGTGATATTCTCGCCGTTGACCATAGCTGCAAACTGCTTGGTTGCGCCCTTCTCCACAGATGCAGTAGCGGGCGATACCGTAACAGATGTAACGATTGGCTCAACAGAACCGCTCTGCAGGGTAACATTCACATCGTAGGTCTGGCCTTCGGTCACGACCAGGCGCTTCACAACCGTGTCGTTGATCAGGTAGCCTTCAGGAACTTTTTCGCACTTAATGGTGTACGTCCCCAATACAACCTCAGCAGGTTCGCCGGTAGTCACAGTATAGACCTTTTCGTTGTTGCTGTTGTAAACGCCATAAGTAACGCCGGTCAGTTTCTCGCCCTTGGCATTGGTCGCCACCAAGTTCAAGTAAGCGGTCGGTTCCGGGAATGCGGGGATTTCGACAGTATACTTATCAGAGATCAGCTTACTGACGCGTTTTACTTGCAGGGTGAGTTCACTGCCCGCACGCGGGACCCGAATGCCACGGATAATTACCGAGGTTTCGCCAGCAGCCACCGGGAGAGAGGCTTTGGTGTATTCACCAGAGTCGTTCTCGTAAACGTAGACCACATCGCCTCCACTCAGGCCATTCACCGTAAGAGAAATATAGATGTCGCCACCGTTGGAAGAGCTAAGCGAGCCAGGCTGTTTATAAGCTTCCGCTGTAACATCCCTTGCCGCCTCAGATTTTGCGGCATTTTCCGCCTCAAAGCTCGCGCTCAGCTTGATGCTTTCTGCGGAACCTGTGGCGGTGGTGGTGTAGTAAATACGTCCGGCTTCTTGCGTGCCAAAGTTAAGGCCGGTGATAGTGACAGTGCCGCTTTCTGCAACCGCCTCTCCGATCTTGTTATACTCGCTGCCGGATTTGGTGTAGACCTTGACAGTCTGGCCCGCAGGCACGTTCTTCAGTGTGAAGGTATCATTGGCGTCCGTGCCATTCTCTGCGGCGGCAAACTGGATGGACACCGGCTCCGTCTGGGGGAACTCGGCGGTCTCGAACATCTGCCATTCATAAATGCGGATACCGCCCCAGGGGGAAGTTCCATCATCATAAATGCGCAGTTTCCATTCCTGTGCAGTCACCGGTTCGTCCAGCAAGACATCCGTTACAGCGGCGGTGTTGTGCTGGATGCGCTTTGCCTCTACCCACCGGCCAGACGCATTCTTATACTCCAGAGCAAAGTCGACGGTGTTCATCAACACATCCTCGCCACCGTACTGGGCATGTTCTACGCGCCAGCGGCGGACCGTCACCTCACGACCAATGTCAATGTCCATATATCCACGCTCTGCATTGGTAACACACCATTTGGAACCATTCAGGGAGGTCCCGTCAATGGCCTTGGAGGCAGGCTCGCTCTCATTCTGGCCAGAACATCCGGTTACCGTCGCCCCCAGGCAGACGTTTTCGAATTCTTTTGGTTCGTAGACTTCAGAGTCCTCATTGCTATACAGCCAGTCGATTATCAGTTCGGTGCCTTCACCGCGTACACCGTTGGCATTAACGGGGACGACTTTCAGCGTCACGTCGTCTTCGTCAAAATCACGAACCAGGGTAGGCAGGTAGAAGGCCGTGTTGGGGGTCTCCATGATCAGATTAGAAGTCCCGTTCGCGTTGACCTTGTAGATCTCATAGGAAGCAGCGCCGTCCACAGCATCCCAGTAAATACGTGCTTCCGCATCATAGGCGTTGTGATACAGGATCTCGTCCAGCGCCACAGAAGTAGGACCGGACAGCGCCGCGCGATCCTGATCCAAAATGGCAAGCTGGCCCAGGTTGATGTGGTAGTCGGACACAGCAGTATCGCTTTCCACCTTTAAACCAATGGCATACAAAGTCTTGCCGGCATGATCAGAAATATTTACCACCGTGGTGGTCCAGGTATCAGCCTCACTGGCAGTCAAATTGTAAGCGACTGTTTCGCATTCCTCATAGCTGGCAGTACTGTCATCGCCATAATAGGCAACCAACCTGGCCTTGCCATCATCGTTCTTGGCCGTCAGGCTCAGTGTCATGCCATCGGTCACAGCGACATCGGTGCTGTACAGCATGATGTCGTTTGCCTTGTTGGCATCCAGATCACCATAGAACTGAATGGAAGTGCCGCCGTTATAGGCGTCAGTGAAGTCATAGCCGCCATCAAGCTTCGAGCCGTCAGAATCGATGATCCAGGTCCAGGTGGGCATAACGTCCTGCACGGACTGGTAACTCCACTCGTTGTTACGGGAGAGTTCACCATTCACATAATAACCAACACCGTGGCCGGAATTAAAACTGGTTACGAACGGTGTGCTGAGGATCGGCGTCTTGTCGGCGAAGAATCGGGACATACCCAGCCAAGTGCGTGAGGAAACATTAGCCACTTCTACCCGCGGATCTGAAGCAGAATTGACATAGAAGTCTTGTTCAACCTCGTGGAACTGCGCTCCGTCTGCAGAGTTACCTAACGTGGAGTTGGGGCAATACAGCGCGATGGATAGCTTTAGCTTGCCATCCTCGTCCACGAGCAGTTCATCACGGAAAGGCGTGTTCATGCCGTTTTGCTGTACATCCAAGCCCGCATAAGCATCGAAGGGGCTGCGGTTAATAGAGTTCATCGTGCTGACTGTAGTAGAAATCTGCGATGTATACCAGTTGTAGTTCATAAAGAACTCATTGATTCCCACAGAGCCATCATCGCTACGCTCCATCCAACGCTGGTTCGAGCTATTAACCGCGTTCTGGTAAGATACGCCGCCGGAAGGCAGCATCGAGTCGTACCAGCTAATCAAGATGTCGGGGCACTTGGCGCGCATGTAGCGGATCATCTCATCCAACCTGGATGCAATCTCTGCACTGCAGCCAAAGGATTCCTGGTTGAAGAAGTATCCATCAAAACCATAGTAATCCATCACTGCCAGTAGCTTATCTGCCACGGGGAAACTGCCATCTTCCGCCTTTTGGCAAAAAGCGTCAACTTCCTCCGCATAGCCCGAGCCAGATCCCCAAGGGAAGCCCAGTGTAGCAACGACCGGCACACCGTTGGTGTGGGCAGCGTCAGTAAATTCGCCGGTGGGGCAGCAGATCAGGCCCTCCTCAGAACCGGACCAGTACACAAAAGAATCGGTGTACTGCCAGTAGTTGAAGGACCAGCTCATGAAGTTCTCGGTGCCTTGTGAACTGGTGGTGTCGTGGGAAGAGTTAGCCAGGGAGCAGAGCATGAGCTTTGCTTCCGGATTTGCCTTTGGGTTCACGACAAAACCGCCCTCTCGGTTTGCCATGGGAATGCTCGCCCTGCTGTATCGTGCGTCCGGGTCAGATTCCGGCGTCCACTCCAAAAGAGTGGCCACGCTGAAAGAGGGGCCGATCGGCATCAGGGACTCGTGTGCGGCATACGCTTCGTTCATCTCCGCTGACCCGTCTTTGCCGGGGGTCGCAGCACTTGCGGGCAATGCGGTACCGGACAGTACCATAGCCAGTGCCATCAGACATGAACCGAAGCGTTTCCACTTCTTGTTTTCCATTGGTAAAGCACATCCTTTCATTTCTCTTTTCTCAGATGCATCTAATCAATCGCGCCGAACCGGGTAATTTTGCCGAAAGCACCCTGTTGTTCCCTTTGAGGTTTGGAACTTACAATGATGACGCCGCTCTTGATTCAAACAGAACAGTCCGGGATTACACATCAAAGCGTTTCCATTCAATGCACAGCAAAATACTTTCACAGGGATCCGGTTGGGCTTTTCCTTAAGCACCACCTCCGCTCAAATTGATTTATATCCACCAGGAAACGTGGTCTGCCGCGCTCATTTGTCAAGCAGATATACATTTCTGCTATGCATGTGCGCGTATGGCCAAACCCGCTTCTGGCAAACACTCCTGTTTCCGGCCCAATAACGGCTACATAAAGCCCTGGCACAGAATCAACGCCATTTTTACGTATCGTCCCGTTCATTCCCAAACAAATTAGCAGGCAGACGGACAGACAATAGAGTGGGTAGATATCGCTACCATCAGCAACACATCGTTCTATTGTTCCACTTGACCGCCTCTACCGCGCCTTGCTTGAGGCATTGGATCGGCACACCTGATGCCAGAAGCTTCATAAGCGGATAGATTCAAAATTTATTCGGGCGTCTCTGATAAACCAAAATGCTGGAAAATTCGCTAAAAGATAACGGATGCAAGGCGCGAGACCGCCGCAATACTTGGTGTATTGCAAGGTTGAGTAACGTAGCAGACGCTGCTTTTGGGCAATACCGAGCAATTCAAAATGCCAATGCGGCGAGCGAGACGCGTGACCGGCTAAGAGAGAAGCACAGGCAATCCTTGGTGGATTGCCGAGCATTTTCTCAACGCTGATCATGTGCCGCGGCCGTCGCAGCGATGCTTTAGGCTTAAGCCGAGAATTGTGCGGGGATGCCCCGGTAGAATTAGACAGTGCTGGGGATTTTTCAGATACCCTCTAGGCTACGCACCACATACAAAGTGGTTTGAAGTTTTTATTGCCGACAATGGAGCGGCCATCTTGCCCAATTAGCTTTCCAACCAAAATGTTGTGCGAACCACAATCGCTGTTGGCTGCCACCAGGCAGACATAGCCCACACTTGTGCAAGCGATTACCCACAATTTCAGATGTCAAGTTGCATCGTCCTTGCAATATTTGTGTTCCGGTCATTTCAGCGTGCAGCGAGCAAAGAAAAACAGAAGCATATTCTGTTAATTGCATGTTAACCACATATAACAAAACAAATTGCAAAAAGAAGTTACAATGGATTAACAGGGAGGGGGTAGCGATTCCAAATCGATTAACTGGTGCTAATTTTAGCACATAAAGGTGAAAAAGGCAAGGGAAAGTACACAATTTTGTTGAAATTGTAAAAAGTGCACATAGAAATACTGTTAGGCGCGGAATTTCAGCGCTTGCCCAACAACTTTTTCTTACTTACTTTTTCATTTTTGGTATTTAAAACGCGAACGGACGTTTATTAAATGTTAACTTTTGTTAATGACAGGAACGGAACTATGCTTTCGTCAAATTCACAATAGAAGGTGCATTTTATTGAGTAGACGCTCATGTTCTGCGCCGGATTCCATGATATAAATTCTTGTCGTCTCGATGCTGGAATGACCGAGCAGGTCCGCCAGTTTCGAGATATTTTTTTCGAGGTTGTAAAATGTCCGCGCAAACAGGTGCCGCAGGTTGTGGAGGAAAACTTTCTTCCAGGCCACATTAGCGCGCTCGCACAGGGCTTTGAGCAGTTTCCAGACCGTTACGCGGCTCAGAGGCTTGCCAACACGGGAAAGAAACACCGGACCGGCATGAATGCGGTGTTTCTGGCACCAGCGGGTCAACCGGTGGCAGAGTTCGGCCGGCAGCAAAATTTCCCGGCACTTACCCTTGCAGCGAATGGATGCCTTATGCCGGCGGACGGCTTCTGCCGTGATAAACTGCAGTCCCGAGACGCGGATGCCGGTGGAGCAAAGCGCTTCCAGCAGCAGCTGGGTGCGCTTGTTGCCGGCGGCGCGTGCGGCGTTCAGCAGGCGGAAATACTCGGCGCGGGTCAGTTCCCGGCCAGGGTCGGCGAAGATCCTGCGCTGGTGCTTGAGCGGCTTAGCTTTGCCAGCCACGTTGTCGATGCTCTCTTGGCAATCATTGACGGCAGCCAGCATCGCGTTCACGGTGGCAGGGGTATAGCCCTTTTCGGTCAGGCTATCCCGCCAGGCTGCAACGGTCTCGCGGGTCGGGATGTCCCCTGCCCCGGTATCGGCAAAAAAGCGGGCCAGGGCTTTGGTGTACTTCTGGATGGTGGCGGGGCTGTACTCCCGGTGGGTCAGCCAGGTCTGATAGGTGTCAAGAATAGATGAAGTTTTCATGCAGATCCTCCTTACTGGTATATAATTTGTACCTTTTATTATGCCGCAAAGAACAAGCGGCTTATATTCTAAATGAACAGTTCTGTTTTGCTAAGCATAATCCAGCAGCTTTACAACCTTCTTACCGCTGCACAACATTGGCTTGGGCAGCAGTCATACCGCGCAGTTGCACACTGCCGACACTATTGTGCTGCATCAGTGCATCAAACCGCTGCATATCCACGGCTGTAACCTTGCCGTTTTCGTCCTGCGTTGTAAAATCGCCGGAATAATACTGATCTGTCTGCAGGATCTTTTCTTCAAGGGTCATCCGGCTCATCAGGTCGCTAATGCGCTCTTCTGTCGAAAGATCCGGGTTCTGGTATGGGTACATCTTTTTTCTCCCTTTATGTTACAGAGGGCAATTTTCGCCCATTTATAATCAGGTTGGCAAAACCGCCGATGCCTGCCACAAAAAACAGCAGCGAAATTGAGCTGTCCCCCATAGATTTTTCCAGCATGGGCTGGATGGCGGTTCCCACTGCGGCCGATGTGCAGGTGGCAATGCTGCTCATGGCAGCCGTTACGCCAAAGTAAGCGGTTTTGCCGCTTTCAGGACTCAATGCAAATTGCAGGTTTGTGCTTGCCAGTGATGCGCCGCCTGCACAGCCCGCCGCAACGACAATCAGAACCGGCGCAACCAAATGTGCAAAGGAAGGGCGCACAAAGGACCAGCCCAGCGTGCAGGAAAGATTCAGGAATGCAGTAAGCCAAATAACGCAGTTCCACGCAGTGCGGTCGGCCAGCCGCCCCCACACCCAGCTGCCTGCCATGCCCACAACAGCGGACACGACACCCACCGATGTGATGAAGGTGTGGCTGAGCCCCAGCACCCGCAGCTCATACACGGAAAGGAACGGAGAAGCAAAGCCGCCAGTCAGCCCGCCGATGATGCAGTAAAAAAGCAATGGACGGTAAGCAGGGTCGCGCACTGGGCGCAGAATATCCGCCGGGCGCATTTTGGAGGTGAATTTTACCGGGTTCTCTCTTACCGAAGCAAGCAGAACGGCATCCACCACAGTAAGCGACAGGCTGACAATACCGATGATAAGAAAGCCGGTATAGCCCTGCCCCTGTTCCAGATAATAATCCAGTACGCGACCAAGTGCAAGTGTTGCCGCGCTGGAAACGCAGGTTCCGATAATGCTCTTGACGGCGTAGAACTGACCGCGCCCGCCTTGGGGGGCGATGCCCAAAACCATGTGTTCCAGCCCCGGCGTAACAAGCCCCGCAGAGAAAAAGCCGATGGTATAAAGCACCAGCACCACAGCGCGGGCATGACCGGGGTCCGGCAGAGCCAGCGGTATCAGCAGGATGCTGCTGACCGAAAGCCGGAACACCACGCACATAAGCCATATAGCCAGTTTGCGGTGGTGCATCCGTTCAAACACAAAGGGCGAGATAAACTGCAGTACGCACCCGAAAGACGGTATCATGGCCGCTGCGGCGCATAAGGATACGGACGCCCCAAGGCTGCTCAAATACCCGGCCAGAAAGTTGCCGGTGGCAACGGCATAAATCACGCCGGCCACTGCGCCTTCGGCAATAATCCGGTAGCGACCCATTTCCAGTTCATTTTCGGTCGGTGTATGCGCAGGAAAAAACAGCTGATAAAGCCAGCCCATGGCTTACCTCCCGGCAGGCGCCTCCACGGTTCCGTAAGCGCGTCCGCGGAGAAGATCCGCGTAACGGCAGATTAGGTTTGTCAGAACCGACAGGCTGCTTTCTTTGCTGACCTGACGCCACTGCGCACGGTAGCGCTGCAGCCAGTCTTCCAGCGCAGCTGCCATGGCATCTGCTTCGGGGCCGTGCGGGCAGCCTGCATTGAGCCATGCGCCAATACGGTTCCACAGCACAATGATGTCTGCCGTCTGGCAGAGTACCTGTACAATCTGCTTTTTGCCGGCAGGAAGGTTTACCGCGGCTGCAAGGATATCTGCCTTTGCCTTTTCTACGGCGCGGTTGGCATCGTCAATCCTTGTAAAGTCCACCTCGGAAAGGATCTCGGCGCGGGTTTTCTCATCACATTCTATCCAGTTGACGGTATTCCGCCAGTCAAAAACTTCATAATCCTGCAGCTTTGCCATCAGACCGGCAAATTGCCCGGTGGTATCGCCGTAATACAGGCGGGAAACCGCTTCGTTCAGCTCGTCAAATTCCACAGGCTCTGCATTCCAACCGAACGCTGCGCCGTACAGGATGCCCGGAATCGTCAGGCGCGGGTCATTGACATGACCATAATCGCCCCAGTCCGTGTTCAAAAGGCCGATGGCGTTGTACTTGTGTGCATGGTGGCACATGGTACGGATATTCAGGTAAGAATTGTACATCAGAGGCATCCAACGGTTCCAGCCACAGACGCCGGGGCAGGCGTACTGCGTAATCCCGCTGGCGGCAATATCCCGGATCTCATTTTCCCGCTGATGCGGCAGATAGCCCCAGTTCAGGCAGATGGTTTCCTTGGGCAGCTCGGCACAGCTTTCCGGGAAGCGCCACATGATGTCCCCCCAGAACTGCGGTGTTACCCCCTGCGCAACAAGATATTCGCACAGCGCCTTCACATGGCTGAGATACAGGCTGCGCTCGCCCTGCTCCTCGGCAAGAGCCTTGCTGCGTCCCTTGCCCAAATCAAACGTTTCGTCATCACAGATATTGAATTTGCTGCTGCGGAAAAGCGGGCGGTATTCGTCAATCAGCCCTTTTACAAACCCCAGCGCATCGGGATTGGATACGTTCAGGGTATGGTGATTCCCTGCATAGGTATAACTGAACGGAATCTTTTCCGAGTCAGGCAGCTCGCAGAGGTCGCAACAGGTTTTTGTGCTGAGAATACGGTACATATGCCCGAAGGTAGACAAGGAAGGAACGAGTTCAATGTGCCGGGCTGCGCAGTAATCATCCAGCTCCATGATCTCCTGCGCGGTCAGCGGCGTATCCTCACGCCATGCTTCGCTCAGGTCACGGAAAAGATAGGTGTGCTCAATATAAAGCTGCCATTGGTTGATCTTGTAGCGGCAGAGAATATCTGCCACCTGTTTCAGGTAGTCCAGCTTCGGGACACGTCCGCGGGAGCAGTCCTGATAATAGCCTCTGTTGGCAAGATCGGGCCAGTCCTCAATTTCCAGTGCGGGCAGTACGGCTCCGTGCTGTTCAATATACTGGCACAGTGTCTGCACACCGTTGCAGAGTGCTTCATCGCTGCCGGCTTTCAGCGTGATGCATTCCGGCATAATGCTCAGCGTGTAACGGTTTTGCGGCAGGGCGGTATCCACCGTAAGTACGGCGTCACCTGCCCGGGGCTTACCGCGGGTGAACGGCACTTCCAGCCCGGCGTACTCCCGCAGGCAGCCCTGCAGCATCTGTGCATAAAGCAACGCGGCGGGTTCGGTCTGCCACAGGGTGATTCGGCTCTGATTGTCCAGCATATGAACCCCTGCAGGGTGTTCGATCTTATGTGGATTCGGAATAAACTCCATCATCATTTCCTCCAAAAAAAGGCACGGGCGGCGGGCGCATTGCCAACCGCCCGTGCAGAATGTTCGGACTTTGTTATTTAACGGATACGAATTGTCTTGATTTCATACGGCTTTACCGTAAAGGTAATCTTGCCGTCTTTGACTTCAACCGGCTCGCCGTCGGGCTGTTCCAGACAGTTGCAGCTTTCTGCCGCATGGAAGGGAAGGTTCCAGTCCAGGGTGACATTTGTCAGGCTGTTCTCGCACTCATACATACGCACAATGGCACCATCGCCATCCTCGGCGCGTTTGATGGTTTCCAGCACCACATTGGGTGCATCCAGTCCGGCAAGGCTGAAGCTTTCGCCCGGCTTTCCGCCCTGCACAGCCAACGCGGGCTGGTTCAGGAAGAACGCCTGCGGCACCGTGCCGGCTGCCTGCCATTTTTCGGCGTGCGGATAAATGGCGTATGTGAAATGGTGAACTTCCTGATCCGTGGTAGGATTCGGCTCAATGCCGGACTTAATCAGGGTCAGCCCAATCACAGAATCCTTGACGGAATGACCGTACTTGCAGTCGTTCAGCATACTGACGCCGTAATGTCCTTCGCTCAGGTCCATCCACTTCTGACCGCAGCTTTCAAAGCGTGCGCGATCCCAGCTGGTGTTGGCGTGCGTCTTGCGGGTCAGGTTGCCATACTGGATTTCAAACGTAGCTTCGTCAGTATGGACATTTACCGGGAAGTGAACCTTCAGCAGGCTCTGGTGTTCGTGCCAGTCCACGGTTGTAACAAACTCAATCCGGCGCTGCTTTGCATAGAAATGGATATCCTGCACCAGGGTGGAGTTGCTGTAATTGCGTTCGATGTGCAGTGTGGCGCGCACGGGACCGTTCTCCGTCCATGTGAAGTCCTGCAGGTCGGTGACATCCCAGAACTTTTCGGTATAGAAAATATCGATATCCCAGTTGTCATAATAGATGGGCTTATCCTCATATACGCGGAAGAGGTTGCCTGCCTGACCGGGCTTGAGCACTTCGCGGCGGTTCTCTTTGTCAAAGATGCCGGTCATCTGACCGTGTTCATCAAAGGTGACAGTATAGAACGGGGTGTCAATCTTATGTCCATCGGTCGCAATTTCAAAAGGCGCAGCCGAAACCTGTGCCGGTACGACCGCAAACGTTTTGCTGCCCTTGGCAGGCAGGTTGTTCAGGAACGCCACGGCACCATCGGCTGTTTTTTGTACGGGATAGATATTGCCGGCTTCGTCCTGCAAAGCCTCTGCCTTGCAATCACCCAGTTCAACCACATCGCTGCGGACAAAGCCGGTAGTGTTGTACACGGTAACGCCTTCCCCGGCGGGGGTCAGTGCATCCAGGCGCTCCTCGCGCAGTGCCGTGATTTCGGCTTCCATCTCGGCATACTCTTTTTTGGTGACTTCGTATACTTCGTGGATGGAGGAACCGGGCAGAATATCATGGAACTGATTGATGAGGATTCCATGCCACAGCTTGTCGATTTCTGCCTCTGGGTATGCGACCTTGGCTTGTGCCAGCAGGCTGAGCAGTTCCAAGTCCATCATGTGCAGCTCAATCTTACGGTTGGAACGCTTGTTGCGCGCCATGGAGGTGTATGTGCCGCGGTGATACTCAAAGTAGAGTTCACCTTCCCATGTGGGCAGGCGGCGGTTGTCCTTCACACGCTCAGCCAGCTCATCAAAGTAGGTGCGTGCAAATGCCTGACGCACTTTGGGCAGTCCCTCGATGCCCTTTTCCATACGGGTGGAGGTTTCCAGCATGGCGCGGGTCGGACCGCCGCCGCCGTCACCGTAACCGTAGGAAATCAGGATATCATTGTTGATGTCCTTCTGCTGGTAGCGGTGCCAGCCGCCGATCAGCGCATCGGGATGCAGGATGCCGTTGTAAGTCGTGAAGAAGTCATTCTCGCTCTGACCGACCCCCAGCGTTGTGACAAGGTGGGTCAGGATTTCGGTGCCGTCAATGCCGCGCCACTTGAAGGTGTCGTAAGGCATTTTGTTGAACTGGTTCCATGCCAGTTTTGTGGTCATGAAATAATCAATGCCGCACTTTGCCATAATCTGCGGCAGTGCGCCCGAATAGCCGAATACGTCCGGCAGCCAGAGGATGCGGTTGTCCACACCGAACTCTTCCTTGAAGAAACGCTTGCCGTACAGGAACTGGCGCACCAGACTTTCTCCGCTGGTCAGGTTGCAGTCTGCCTCAACCCACATACCGCCTTCGGGTTCCCAGCGTCCCTCCGCCACGCGCTGTTTGATCTGCTCATACAGCTCGGGGTAGCGCTGCTTCAGGAAGTAATACAGCTGCGGCTGGCTGGACATAAACTTGTAGTTGGGGTATTCGTCCATCAGTTTCAGCACAGTTGCAAAACTGCGGCACACTTTTTCCCGGGTCTGTGCAACAGTCCACCACCATGCCACGTCAATGTGCGTGTGACCAATGCAGCTTGCAATGACTTCCTCATGACCGGCAAGGTCGGTATAAAGTGCTTTTGCCAGATACCGGCGGGCAGCAGCAATGCTTTGATAGAAGCTCTCGTTATAAGGTGTGCGCAGGTCGATCAGATTGACAGCCTCGTTCAGCACGTTTTCCAGATCGCGGCGGGCTTTGCCGTCCTCTTCCAACCGGGGAAAAGCCTCCAGCGGCACAACCATATCGTAGTAAAGACCCTCAATTTCGGGGTCGATTTCCCGCAGGTCTACAATCAGGTTGAATTCGGTATGCAGGATTCCGGTGTAGGACTGCAATTCCAGACGGTACTTTTGACCGCCCTTGGCGCAGCGGTCCAGCAGGATGTCGCGGTGGTTCATATCCACGCCCTGTGTCACCTTGCCGTCCACAAACAGCAGGAACTGCGGGTTTTTGGCATCGTCCCACTCATCAATCTGGGTGCAAACGTGCATCCACAGCGGTTTTCCGTCCATTTCCTGCGGCACAGCCACATCCGCGCGGAACCAGTAATGCTTGTCCGGTCCGTACCAATGCATGGTGCGGCTGTCAAAGGGTTCAAACGGTGCAGGGTCTGCATCGGCATCTTCCGGGCGCAGGAAGTTGCCCGGCTTTATGAGCCAGTCGCTCGTTTCAAACTTCTGTTTTACAGAAAGCTTTTTCAGCTCATTGCAGATACCTGTGACGCGCTTGTCAAGAAAATCAATGGTGCGCATAGGTCTTTCCTTTCCCTCATAACGAGGCTTCCAGCAATTCAAAGCTGGCTGTTTTTTGCATTTTTGTTTGCGTTAGTGGAACGTATCTACACCGAAATCGTGGTATCAGCAAAATGTTATCCTGTGGCATCTCTTTGCCCCTTTAACATCAGAAAGAGTTCTTCTTGATATAGTCCAATACACGATCCACCGTGGTGAACGCCAGACCGGTCACGGTATCGGCACAGCCGTAGTACATCGCAATACGACCGGTCGCGGCATCCGTCAAGGTGGCGCAGGGGAAGGTCACGTTCGGCACGTCGCCTACACACTCATACAGCTCATGAGGAGCCAGCAGGTAATCCTTGCCGCGGTATTTTACCTTCCACGGCTCGTCAATATCCAGCAGAGCAGCACCAATGCGGTATACATAGCCGTTGCAGGTGTTGATAACACCATGGTAAATCAGCAGCCAGCCCTCATCGGTTTCAATGGGGATGGGGCCGGGGCCAATTTTCATGCTCTGCCATGCAGATTCATCGCCTTTTACAGCACCCATCATAAAGCGGTGGCGTCCCCAGTATACCATATCCTCGCTCTGGCTGACAAAAATATCGCCGAAGGGGGTATGCCCGGTATCGCTCGGGCGGCTCATCATCATGTAGCGCCCCTGAATCTTGCGCGGGAAAAGGACACCGTTACGGTTGTACGGCAGGAAGGCATTTTCCAGCTGGTGGAATGTCTTGAAGTCATCCGTCCACGCAATGCCGATGGTGGGTCCGTGGTAGCCGTTGCACCAGGTCACATAGTATTTGCCGTCCATATAGCATACACGGGGGTCATAGCGGTATTCACGGGTTGTGACCTCCGGGTCGTCCCCTACCAGATGAATCGGGGTATCCTCAATATCCCAGTGCAGACCGTCCTTGCTGAAGCCTGCGAAAATATCCATGCTGATGGACAGGCTGTCGCAGCGGAATACGCCGGCAAAGCCATCCTTGAAAGGTACAACGGCGCTGTTGAACACGCTGTTGGAACGGGCGTTGCCGTCACGACCGATGATGGGGTTTGCATCATAGCGCCAGAAAGGGGTGCGAGTGTTTGCAGGCGGTTCCTGCCACGGAATATTGGGCAGTGCGCTGCCGATGATTTTAGCCATACTTGATTCTCCTTGTGTACTTAAAATAAATCGGGAGCGGGAACTCAGCGTCCCGCTCCCGAAGGTTTCCCTGCCTGCAGGGATAGTATTTGGATTTTTAAAGATTACTTATTGGTAGCCATGAAAGCGTCAACCTGGCTCTGTGCCTCAGCAACGATCTTGTCAAAGCCGGCAGCGCGCAGTTCTTGCATCATCTGGGGAACCATAACTTCGGGATCAGCCGTACCGGTCAGCAGCTCGCCCTTGTAACGCTCTGCAATCTGGATGCAGTTTGCCAGTTCATCAGCGATGGGGGTGGTGTCGAGAGTGAAACCAAGCAGGACAGAAGGCTCAGCCTTTTCGTTCAGCTCTTTAACTTCGTCGAACTGGTTGAAATCGAAATCGTCGGTCGGGGTGATAGCGAAGAAGCTGCCCTGGGTGTAACCTGCCATAGACCAATCCGCGTTGTTCTTATGGACGAAGGTTTTGCTGTCATCGGTGTAATCCCAGTTGTCGCCCTGAACGCCGTAGTAGAACAGGTCACGGACGTAGGTGTCGGTGTTTACCAGCTGCAGGAATTGCAGTGCTTTTTCGGGATAGGCGCAGTTAGCGGAGATGCAGTTCATAGAGCCGCGGACAGTTTCATTGGAAACGATGGTCGGACCCCACTTCTGGGCAACGCACTCAACGCCGAGCTGCGGACCCCAGGAAGTGATTGCCGCACCGGACCAGCCCTGTGCAATGGAGCAAGCCTTGTAGTTTGCATCTTCGGGACGGGTTGCAGCGTCAGAGTTGATGATACCTTCGTTGTACCACTCATGGAAGGTTTTCAGAATCTGCTTGACGTCATCCTGCTCAACAGTAGCAACAACCTTACCCTCGCTGTCATCATAGCGCACACCCAGGGGATACAGACCGGCGCCAAGCTGGTCATACATATAGGACTGGTAGCCGCCGCCGTTTTTGTTCAGAGGGAAGGAAGCCTCGCCGTCAGTGTCCTTGATAGCCTTCAGGGGCGCAGTCAGTTCATCCAGGTCGGTGATGCCCAGCTCCTTGGTATAGTCATAGCCGGCAGCCTCGACCTTTGCCTTATCCCAGACAACGTACTCGCTCTGAGAAGAATCCTTGTAGGTAGGCACACCATAAACATGTCCGCCCACTTCGCAGGCTTTCCAATAATCTTCCGGAACGGAAGCGTACAGTTCAGGAGCCGCTTCCTTGACCATATCGGTGATATCCAAGAAAGCACCGGTATTGACGTCGTTGTTATAGGTGTTGACGTTGGTGAACAGGATGTCGTATTCACCGCTGGTGTTCACAATAACATTGCGGCGGGTGTCCCAGTCGCCCCAGGAGATAACCTCCATGTCGATGTTGACGCCGATCTTATCTTCCAGATACGGGTTAATCTGTGCCAGCCATGCATCGTAGTTAGAAGGCATGCCAGAACCAACGGCCACCCATTTCAGGGTGACGACGTCCTTGGAGGGAGCAGCCGTAGGAGCAGCCGTAGAGGTGCTGCTGCCATCGGTGCCGGTGGAGGCAGAAGAGGAACTGCCGCCGCAGGCTGCCATGCTGAGGGCCATGGAACCGGCCATGCCCAGCGCAAGCACTTTGTTGAACTTTTTCATCTGTTTTTCTCCTTTGCTTGTGTAAAGTTGTGTATCTTCATTCCCCTTATAGGGGAACAGAACCAAATGTGGTGGGAAAATTGAATGGGCTTATTTGTTAGCATCGATGTTCTTATACAGTGTTTTTCTTTTTCAGAGTCTTTCTCTTAGCCCTTAACCGCACCAACCGTCAGACCGGAAATAAAGTACTTCTGGAAGAACGGATACGCGCACGCAATGGGAATGACGATAATGATTGCGATTGCCATACGAACGGATTCGGACGGCATCGAGTTACGGTACTGCTGCAGACTCAGACCTGCGCTGGGGTTATTGGCGATGTACTCCAGGTTCTTCATCATGTTGTTCAGCAGTGCCTGCAAGGATACCAGCTTGGAATCCGAAATATACAGGGCAGACTGGAACCAGTCATTCCAGTAGCCAAACGTCAGGAACAGTGCAATGGTGGCAAATACTGGCTTGGAGATGGGCACCACAATACGCCAGAAAATTTTCATCTGGGATGCGCCGTCAATCTTTGCCGACTCAATGATGGAATCCGGTACCGTTGTTCGGAAGAAGGTCTTGCAGATAATAACATTGAAGCTGCTCATGGCCAGCGGCAGAACCAAGCACCAAATTGTATTATTCAAGTGCAGCATATTGGCAACAACCACATAGTTTGCAACCATACCGCCATTGAAGATCATCGGGATGAATACCATCCAGGTGAAGAAGCCTTTGAGCTTGTAGTTCGGGCGGGAAAGCACATAGCCAATCATTGTGGTCAGCAGCACACCCAGCACCGTACCCATAACCGTGACCACCACGGAAATTATGAGTGAATTAAAAATCGTTCCGCGTTCATTCCAAAGGAACGTGTACGCCGCCGTGGAATATGTATCCGGGAAAAGCCTGTACCCGTACTTTGTGATAGAATCCGTGGAGGAAACGGAAATCATAAAGACGTAGAACACCGGAAACAGACAGACGAAGGAAAGCAGTACAAACAGAATGTTAAAGCAGGCATTCGTTGTCGGCTTAATCTGGTTTAAGCGGAACTTCGCACGAGCTTCCTCTTTTTCCAGCTTTTTTTCTTCGGCCTTTATCTTATGCTTTTCTGCCAGAGTCATTTGTGTGTTCTCCCTTCATCAAATAATCGCGCTTTCTTCATCAATCTTGGAAACGATGAAGTTGGCAACCAGAACGGTCGCGCAGCAGCATGCAGCCTGGAACAAACCTGCGGCAGCAGTTCTGCCGATTGTCACATTGCTCTGCAAAGCCTGGTAGACATAGGTGTCAAATGTGCTGGCAACGTTGTACAGTGAGTTGGGAACACCCTGCGTAACCTGATAGAACAAGCCGAAATCGGAATAGAAGATGTGGCCGACATTCAGAATGAACATCATAACGATGATGGGTTTCAGTGCCGGCAGTGTAATATATTTGGTCTGCTGCCACTTGGTCGCGCCGTCCAGCGTTGCCGCCTCGTACAGCGTACTGTCAATGCCGGTAATACTTGCAAGGTAGACAACCATATTATAGCCCATGGATTTCCAGACCTGCATGAAAGTCAAAATCAGCGGCCACCATTTTGGCTGAGAATACCACATGATTTTATCGCCGCCAAGAGCCTGAATAATGGTGTTCATCAGACCTTTGTCAGGGTTCAGAAAAGCGTAGACAAAGTAGCTGACAACAACCCACGAAAGGAAGTACGGGAAGAACATCATCGTCTGGTATGCTTTAGAAGCAATGCGGCTGTAAATCTGATTGATAAGCACAGCCAATGTAACCGGAATTACAATGTTCAATACGATAAATAAGATGTTATATAACAGCGTATTGCGCAGCAGCATGGCAAAGGTGTTGCTGGTAAGGAAAAATTTGAAGTTGTCAAACCCTGCCCAGTCGCTGTGGAACAAGCTGTAAAGGAAGCTCTTTCCCGGAGTGATCTTGAAGTTTTTGAATGCGATAATCAGACCGAACATGGGCAGGTAGCAAAAGACTGCGTACCAGATGGCTGCCGGAAGCCCCAGCAATGTCAGCTCCGTGTCATCACTCGTCCAACGTTTGCGGCGTGGCTTCGTTGAAGTTGAAACTGCCGGCTTATCCTTTTTCATAGAATGTGCCCCTTTCTTTTGGCGAGCCAAGTGTTAACAGCCGCCAGCATTTCGTGCTAACTAAGCGTTAACTCCATAGTCAGCATTCGTTGCCATTTGTTAGTCAAATATTAACATTTACTTTTGTACCTGTCAATCGTCATTTTGCACAAATCGCGCACCGTTTCATTGTATTCGTGCATATCAACGGTTTTCGCATTGTTTTTTTGTGCAAGATAGCCAACATTTTCAACATCAAACATTAGCAAAAGTTAACTTTTCGTGTTGCTTTTCTCTTATGATTGTGCTATACTTACTATAAACTCAAAAAACGGAGGCTTTCTTTCATGAGCAAACCAACCATGCAGGATATTGCTGATGCTCTTTCTGTTTCCAGAATCACCGTATGGAAAGCGCTAAGCAACCGTCCCGGCGTTTCGGATTCTATGCGTGCCCAAATCCATCAAAAAGCCACCGAGATGGGCTATTTCCACACTCCCTCTCAGGATACCACTGCGACCGTCTCTGCTCAACTGCCTCCCCACTCACGCACTGTGGCGGTAGCCGTGTGCCGACCGGAGTCCTCTCTATTCTGGATGCAGATTATCCATCAGATTGCCAAAGATCTTTCCGAGCATAATGTCAACCTCATGTACACATATCTTCCCACAAATTACAAAGCGGGCTATGTGTTGCCGGAGCCTTTGACAAACGGTACCGTAGATGGTGTCATTGTACTGAACACGTACTCTGCGCCCTTGCTGCGGCTGTTATCCTCTTTACCTATACCAAAGGTTTTTCTGGACACGGTTCCTTCTGTCCCCTATAACCAGTTACATGGGGATCTGCTCATTATTGAGGGTCGCGACCTTATCCGGCAGATTACAAGCAATCTGCTCCGTCATGGATGCCGAAAGCTCAGTTTCATAGGCGATGTAGAATATGCCCAGACAAACAAAGAACGCTACGAGGGATTTCTGGATGCGCTGCATGAGCATGGGATCATTCCAAACCCCAGTCTTTACCTTACCGGGTCATTGGGTCTTCGTACCCATTATGAGGAAATCAGTCACTTTCTGGACTTTTTGCCAACCATGCCGGACGGTATCGTCTGTGCCAGCGACTATATTGCTCATTTCATCCAGCGTTATCTTGAAGAAAAAGGGATAGACCCTGAAGGACGTATCGTACTGACGGGCTTTGACAACAACAGCGAATATTTGAACGTTGCCGACCGTATTACAACAGTCGATGTAAAGCCGAAAACCATCGGTTCTCGCTTGGCCGCCAAGATTCTTTTTGTGATAGAACACCCGAAAGCGGCGCCCGAAGTCAGTTATGTTTCTTCCGAAGTGCTCTACCGCGGTGCGCTGGCATCCGCTCCGGAATCTTCAAAGCCTGACGAGTCTTTTTTATAAAGCAATCAGCTACATGGTTTTTTCACCAAATAAATAGCAGGACATCCGCGGTTTTGAGGTGATCCCAAAAAGTCAGGGTCATATTTTGAAGTAAAAATTGTTCAAGCCGCCGAAAGGGTTTGTTGTCTGTGAATTGCAGGCGGCAAGCCCTTTTGTTTTGCCCTGATTCTGCGGTTGTTGTAGTAATCCAGATATTCGACGAGTTCCTATTTGAAGTGCTCCATGGACTGAAATTTTTCCAGATATATAAGCAGATTGATATATGGCATAAGCCGCCTCATCCTACCGGCTGGCAGCTCTTGTCAGCCCCTGCATAGTCCGCAGAGAAGTATCCTGTGTAATATATAAAGTAATCTTCTTGTTTGCGCAAAGCTCTTCCAACGGGTGCAGAAATAATGCCGCGCTTGCCATAATCTGTCCCCCCATGCAGAGCGTGTCCGGACAGAATGCTTCGATCTGCGGCTGCAATGCATCGCACAGCTGTTCACCAAAGCACCGGAAACAGGCTTTGGCCCGTTCGTCCCCGGCGGCGATGCGTTCAGCAAGCGCACGACCATCCAGCGGCACACCCAGCATCTCGCCGGACAGCTTTTCCAGCCCCCGCCGGGAAATATAGTCGTCTACGCAGCTGTCCCGAAACGGTGCATTATAAAAATATCCGTTTGGCGGCACACCGGGTGTACCTTCTTCAGCCAGAAATCCGTTCACTCCAAATGCACTGCCGCAGCCGGTTCCCACTGCTACAAACAGAGCTCGCCCGGCTTGCGTCGCCTGACCAAAGGTCATTTCCCCCAACGCAAAGGCCGCTGCATCATTGATAAATTGAATCCTTTGCTCCGGCAAGCCGCTGATTTCGGAGAATGCTCGGCGCAGATTGCAGCCGTACAGTGCATCGTATTTGTCCAGTCCTTGTAAAAGGCAGATGCCGTTTTTATAGTCAAACGGTCCCGGAAACGCAAGATCAATTTCAATGGGAACAGCATTTTCCGGGCAGATACTGCTAAAAATCCAACCAAAGTTTTCAAGCAACGTTTGCCTGTCCGCGCCGGCCATTGCCGGGAAATGGCGGACAGGCGCCAGAAAATTTCCTCTTTTATCCAGAGGTGCAGCCTTGATTTCCGTACCGCCCACATCCAGACACAGATACACTTCCTGCATTTTATCTCCCCCGGTTGATTTCAATATTAAAACTGCTCCGGCTTGCCGGATAATAACTTTCGCTGTATTCCACCGCAATACCGTTCTGGCTATAGCCGGTCGAGACAATATAGACTGTCGGTTCAAAAGGCGACAGTTTAAGCTCTGCCGCGACCTCTGCCGGGGGCATACGCACATCCAGTCGCTGAGAGGTTCGCATGACGGTCAGCCCGCGACTGTCCAGCATTTCGTAAAAGGATGCATCCGTAAAGTTTTGTTCTTCCATTTCCGGGAAAAGGCGTACCGGCACATACACCGTCGTGTACACAATGGGGCAGCCGTTATACATGCCTTCCAGCCAGCGCAGCCGAACCATCCGGGTCACGCGTTCCCCTTCGGCAAGACCCAGTGCTTTGGCGGCAAGCTTGCCCGGTTTTTCTTTTTGCAGTGCCAGCACACTGGTGTGCAGGTGGTTGTGCCGTTCCCGGCTTTCTTCCTGATAGCCGATCACGAACCGCGTGGATTCGTGCTGTATTTTTGGTTCTGTCACATAGGTGCCGCTTCCCTTGACCCTTGTCAGGCGTCCTTCCTGTTCAAGCAGGTTCAGCGCCTGACGCACCGTGGGGCGGCTTACCCCCATAGAAACAGACAGCTCGTTTTCTGTGGGAATGCGGGTGTTCGGCGGGTATTCCCCATTCTGTATCCGATCCCTTAACTGCTGTACAATCTGAAGATATCGCGGCTGCGACATACTATATCTGACCTCCCTGCTGATGTGCTGTTTCCGGCGTTCTGCGCGCGAAAACATTGTCACAGCGCAGATTTATACCACACAGAACTTCTGAATCAAGTATACCATGCAGACGGCAACTTGTAAAGATGTAATTACTAATTTTAATTTTATTCAGAAATGTATTGACATTTATTCTGTTTCCGTGTATGTTGATTATATCGTACAAAATATCCGAAAGCAGGTGCCTTTTATGCCGAATCCCTCTACTTACCCTTACCGGCGCTTCCCCACCATACAGGTCGGTGCCGCCGACCATGCTGCACGGGGAACCGATGCCGTAAAACAGGAACTGCACGCCCTGTGTGCAGGCAGCAGCAAAACCGTTGTGACGGTTGAATGCTACCCCGGTACCGATCAAGCGGAGATCCTTGCACTGTTCCCGCATGCCGAGCTTGTCATCCATGCAGATGATCTGGCAATCCTGCCCGCTGAGCTGGATGCAAAAATCGAACACGAACTGACGGACGACCCTGTGTTCGGCATCATGACCACCTGGCAGATGAAAAATTTTTACCCGGAAGAAGCACTGTGTGCCGCCCGGGGAAAAATTGATGCCGTAACGGATGGTCTGGTACTGGTTTACGGTGTCGGTGCCTCTCTTGTGGAACGTGCAGACATCACCATCTATGCGGACATTACGCGGTGGGAAATTCAGCTCCGTTTCCGCAAAGGGCAGGACAACTGGCATACAGCCATGCATGACCTGCCGCAGCGCGCAAAATATAAGCGCGGCTATTTTGCCGAATGGCGCTGGGGCGACCGGATCAAGGACAAACTGCTGCCGGTTTTTGACTATTATCTCGATACCACATCAGCCGGCAACCCTGCCATTGTGCCGGGTACCGCTTACCGTGATGCACTATCCAAAGCTGCGGCACAGCCGTTCCGCATGGTGCCTTACTTTGACCCGGGCGTTTGGGGCGGCGACTGGATGAAAACGCATTTTGACCTGCCCGAAAACGGCAGCAACTATGCTTGGAGCTTTGACGGCGTTCCGGAGGAAAACAGCCTGCTGCTGGATTTCGGTTCCTGTGTTGTGGAAACGCCGGCGCTCAACCTTGTCTATGCGCACCCGCGTGAGCTTCTGGGTGACCGTGTTCATGCACGCTTCGGCAAGGAATTTCCCATTCGTTTTGATATGCTGGACACCATGCACGGGCAGAACCTTTCGCTTCAGGTTCACCCCCTGACCGAATACATCCAGAGCCATTTCCATATGCACTATACACAGGATGAGAGCTACTATCTTCTGGATGCTGCCGGCGAAGCCCCTTGCGTCTATCTGGGCATTAAAGCCGGTACAAAGCCGGAAGAAATGATCGACGCCCTGCAGACGGCCCAGAACGGCGGCAAGCCTTTCCCGGCAGAAAAATTTGTCAACAAGATTCCCGTCAAGAAGCATGACCATGTGCTGATTCCGGCCGGCACTGTGCATTGTTCCGGTGCAGATACCATGGTGCTGGAAATCAGCGCTACACCCTATATTTTCACATTCAAGCTGTGGGACTGGGGTCGTGTTGACCTTGACGGCAAACCGCGCCCCATCCACCTTGAACATGGTGCAGCCAACATCCAATGGTACCGTAATACCGAATGGGTTCACAGAAACCTTGTCAACGCAGTGGCAGAAGTTTATACCGGCGAAAACGGAACGGTTGTGCGCACCGGTCTGCATGAACGGGAGTTTCTGGACACATTCCGCTTTACAACCTCCTCTGCCCTGCCGGTACAGCGCAACGGCAGCGTCCATATGCTGAATCTGGTTGATGGTACGCGGGCGGTTCTGCGCAGCAAAAGCGATGCGTTCCCTCCTCTGGAGCTGCACTATGCCGAAACCTGTATTGTTCCTCAGGCAGCCGGCGATTATGAAATTTCCAGCCCGGACGGCAGCGAGGTCAAGGTCATTCTTGCCTGTGTTCGCAACTGAGTTATCCTATATGCTGCTGGCTGCCAATCAGGACAGCGGCTGCATCACCTGCTTCCGCCGGGATGAAAAGACGGGACGTCTGAAACCGGAAAAAGCGGGAATCTCCTGCCCTGTACCGGTATGCATTGTGGCACATCCGGTGTAGAATCGCCGGCATTTTATCAATCTCAAAAGTCTGTGGCTTTCCCCCGAAAACCGCAAATCAAATATTAGGAGGTATTTTATCATGGCACATTCCATCAAGACGGTCTATGTTGTCCATCATTCCCACACGGACATAGGCTACACGGATCTGCAGGAACGCGTTATTGCAATTCAGGTCAACTATATCAAAACCGTGCTGTCCATGATGCGTCAGCCGGAATATGCTGACTTCCGCTGGAACTGCGAAACGCTGTACTGCGTAGAGGAGTTCTGGAAACAGGCCAGTGAGGACGACCGCGCTGACTTTGCCCGTTTTGTCAAGGAAGGCAAAATCGGTATTTCGGCCAACTATCTGAACTTCAATGATCTTGTCAATGCGGATGTATTCGGCAAGCGTCTGGCCAAATGGCAGGACAAGCTGCAACCGTTTGGCACAAAAATTCACACAGCCATGGCAGCCGATGTCAATGGATTCTCCATGGGCTACCGTGACGCCATGATTGAAAACGGTGTGGAGTTCTTCTTCACGAATGTTCACTGCCACCACGGTATGTATCCGCTGTACCAGAACCAGAATGCTTTCTTCTGGGAAAACGCTTCCGGACAGCGGCTGCTGGTCTGGAACGGCGAACATTATAATCTGGGCAATGTGCTGGGGCTTCAGCCCAACCACGCTGTCAACTGGATGATGCGCAACCGTCTGGGTGAAGATGCCGACGCCGGCACTTCCTTCTCGGATCAGCTGCATACAAATCTTGACAAGTATCTGACCGAATGTGAAACCGAGGGTTATCCATACGATTTCATTGTAACCGCAGTGTCCGGTGTTTTCAGCGATAATGCGCCGCCGTCTGCCGAGATTATGGAAACCATCCGTGCTTACAACGAAAAGTACGGTCAGGAAGTACGCGTTGAGATGGTTTCGCTGCAGGAGTTGTACGCTGCCATCGCACCGAAACTTACGGATGCACCTGTTTACCGCGGTGACTGGACGGACTGGTGGGCCAATGGTGTCGGCAGTACCCCCTATGCGGTCAAGCACTACAAGGATGCCGACCACCGTTGGCAGCTTGCAAACCGTCTGGACCCGGATGCAGAAACACACTATCCGGCGCTGGCAGAAGCCGTGCAGGACAACTTGATGCTGTATGCAGAGCATACATGGGGACATTCTTCCACCATCACTAACCCATATGACACGATGGTGCTGAACCTGGATATGCGTAAGAACAGCTACGCATCCAAGGCGCATGAAGCCGCCTCCCTTATGCTTTGCTCCATTGCCGAGAAGAAAGGCGATATGCTCCGCTACTACAACACCACCGGTGCTGTGCGTGCGGCAGGTGTCAGCCACACGAGCCAACCGCAGCTGATTGAATTCTATATTGAAACCCTTGCGCTTGAAGATGTTGAGGTGCGTGATTTAGCAGGAAACCTGTACACCTGCCAGGTATCCCCTCACCCGCGCGGACGCAAAATCAGCTTTATTGATACGCTGTCTTACGGCGAAGAAAAAGAATACACCTACACCGCCCGTCACAAGGCTCCGGAAACGCTGAATACACGTCACTGCTATATGGGTGCTGAAGAAGTACGGGATATTGTGAATGACTACGACCCGGTGACGTACCGCCTGCCGTATGAAGTGGAAAACAAATTTTTCCACATCTGCTATAAGCCGGGCGAAGGCATCACTTCGTTTGTGGATAAGCGCACCGGAACCGAAATGGCCGGTACTGCCATTCCATTCTTCACGCCGGTGTACCAGCGCACGCCGCTGCACCAGGAGGTACCGTTCTCTTCTTACGAGGAGCGCCGCGCACTGGGTCGCAATATTCGCGGCAAACACGCAGAAACGCACATCGGAAAGCTGCTTGAAATCACCTGCATGGAGCGCGGCCCGGTATTCACCCAACTGCGCCTGCATTACAGCCTTGCCGGTACAGTAAAAGCTGATGTTCTGCTGAAACTGTATGAAGCCATTCCCCGCATTGACTTTACCCTGGAACTTGGCAAGACAATCTCGGACGAAGTGGAGAGTGTTTTCCTGTCGCTTGATCTGAACCGTCCCGGCAACGAAACTGTGCTTCGCAAGGGTGCGCGTGAGGCTTTCCGCCCCGGCATTGACCAGCTGCCCGGCACCTGCATGGAATTCTATATGTCGGATGACGGCGCGGCACGCCTTTCCCCCGAAGGCGGCGTGTTGATTGCAGCCAGAGATGTTCCCATGTTCTATACCGGCGAGATGCAGCATCACCCCATCCGCCTGTGCGACGGCGCAGCAGAAAACAATGCCCGCCCATTGTATTCTTGGGTTATGAACAACAACTGGGAAACAAACTTCAAGATGGATCTGTCCGGCTTCTGCCAGTATGACTATTCGCTCTGGCTGACCAATATTTCCGACCCCGAACAGGCCATGGACGAACTGCATGAGCAGCTGTTTGATCCCTATGTCCTGATTGTGCGCTGAGCAGAGCGTGACCGACTGCAAATTGTAAATCTGTTCTCAATATTGCATCCCGAAATAACTCATTGCGTCCTTCCTAATTTTATTTATGTGTATCTCGAAATGCAAATGGCTGCCTGTTGCCCTTCCTGTATGCCCGACATATCCGATAACCTCTCCGACCTGCACCTGCTGACCGGTGGTGACGCAGATGGACGAACAGTGGGCGTACAGCGTTTCCAGCCCGCCGCCGTGGTCGATTTGGATGTAATAGCCGTAACTGCCGCCCCAGCTGTCAAGACCGTTGGCAACGGTGACGGTTCCATCTGCGGCGGCGAGGATTGGCGTACCCTCGGCACAGGCAATGTCGGTGCCGGTGTGGGAGCTGACCTCGCCGGTGATTGGGTCTACGCGATGTCCGAATTGCGAGGTAATCGTCCCGGCCACCGGCAGTGGCCATTGGAGCGTGCCGGTTGGGGCGCGTGTACCATCAGGAGACATGACTTCTCCCCCACCCTGCTCAAAGCCGCCAAGCAGTTCCGCCCATAGTTCCTCGTACTGCGGGTCTTGCAACAGTTGCAGGTAGGTATTCTGTCGGATGGTAAAGTGGTAATCTGCCGCCATCTCGTCGGGGGTTTTGTGGGTCAGTTCGATTACGAGGACGGTTTCAGTTATCTCTGTTGCGGTTACTTTTCCGTTCTTGTCCGTTGTTTCTATAACAGAGGTTTCCGCATGGGTGGCGTAGTCCACTGCGTTCATTGCCCACATAATTTCCCGCAGCTTGTCCACCTGTTCTTCTGTCAGTGCCGCAACGGGCGCGCCTTGTTCATTTCCTGAAACATACGACGAAAAGACCGCCAGGACATCCTGCCAGCGGATGTAGTATACATCATCGTTGGCGGTAATGTCTTGGCGGTCGTGCTGTACGGTATCCGAGATTTCTTCCAGCTTATCGCGGTATTCTGCCGTCAGGGTTTCTACGGCTTCGCGCACGGTGACGGACGCTGCGTTGGGGGCATCGGCGGCAAAGAAGATGCCGTAAGCCGAGCCGGACACAAACGCCACAAGGCTGATGACGATAATGATGCTAAGTGCCACGCTGATGCCTACGGCAATGGCCGCAACAAGGCTGTGGAGGCTGGCGAGAAAGTGTCGTATGGCCGAGCGTACCGCTGTAACCGTCCTGCGGGTATTGCTGGCAGCTTTCTGGATAGCAAGCTGTACTTGGCGGATGCGGGTATGCATTTGTGCTTGGGTTGTTACGCTCCGCACAGTTTCATTTCCGGCGGTGCGTAGTTGGCGCTGTCCTTGGGTAACGCCGCGAATATCGCGCGGTGCGGTCTTGGCGGTGACGGCTTTTTCTTTTGCCCGCTGTCGGGGCAAATCCGCCCCACGGCGCGGACGTTGCGCCGCATCGGGCAGCGTGCCGTGCCCGGTCTGTTTGGGGCTGACACCGCGCTCACCGGCGGCGTGGGCGTAGGCGGCAGCCTCCTTTTGGCGGCGCTGTCGGGCTTGGGTTTCTGCCAATTTCCGCCCCTGATGCCACACAAAAGCTGCCGTTTGTTCCGCCGCCGAATCTGCAAGGTCTGTCGGTTCCTGTTGTCGGGGGTCGGTGTCATTTTCCCGCGCGGTGGTGCGGGATTGTTCTTTTGCTTTTATCCACGCCGTTTTTAGGGCGGCTTTCGGTATTGTCCCCGCCGTACTTTTGGGGGTACGGTCGCGAAGCTTTTGTTTGTTCTCTTTTGGCGTTCTCATAATCTCACCTCGGTTCGGTTATACGCTTTGCCACAACGACCATCCTGCTGTTTTTGCCGGAATCGTCGCAGGTGGACAGCGTAAGCAGCTTGTCCCCATAAGCCGCCGTCACGCCGGTGTCGTACAACGCGGCGTTCTTACAAGCGTCCACATAGGCGAAAAATTCCTGCGGTGTTTCGGCATCGGTACATCGATAATAGGCAAACAGGTCCTCCGCTTCGCCCCGAAATACCGCCATCACGGTATACTCTGCCTGTGCCGTCAGGGTATCAAATTGGATAATTCTGTGCTGCTCCCAAAAGGATTCGCGCTTGTATTGCAGTAAATCCGAGAACATAGTGCCGTCCTTCATGTTGTGTCCATACACAAGGATGTTGTCGGATGGCGTTTGCAGGTCGCAGTTTGCCTGCACATACG
>ERZ773143.818-NODE-818-length-31920-cov-8.683697_pt1 | contig 31920 bp, 31 predicted proteins | sample MGYA00580852_ERZ773143 | MGnify/ENA primary metagenome ERZ773143 (study PRJEB29015, sample SAMEA2737853) | human gut metagenome | biome: human gut; feature: human-associated habitat; material: faeces | place: China | collected 2012 ... | reverse complement strand
CACTTCGATTTCGGTTTTCCCGTCTGCCCTTTTTTCACTTCCGCATCCGGCAAGACCCGTCATACACATGCCAAGTGCAAGCACCGCCGCAACACTGCGGAAAATATTTCTTTTTGCCATATTCCTCTCTCCTTTTTTGTAATATATCCGTTTACTTTTTTGATAATTTGATTATAACATACCTTTATGCGTCCTTAAATATCTATATTTTTTCAGTTTTATACCGAAATGCAATATTTTATGCTATAATAGATATTGATGTCGCATTTGGGTATATAGGGAGTATTTTATGAGCAATATATTATTTAATATTTTTCCGAATGAAAATTTTATTGATCTGTGTATGTATCAGTTTGGATATGAACAGTGTGATCCCGGTCATTCTTTTGGTCCTGCCACACGCAATCACTATCTGTTCCATTACATTCTTTCCGGAACCGGAACCCTTATGGCTGACAATGCAAAAGGTGAAACACAGACCTATTCCATAAAAAGCGGGCAGGGATTTATTATTTTTCCCGGTCAGATCAACACCTACATTGCCGATAAACAGCTTCCCTGGGAATATATGTGGATTGAATTTGATGGCTTGCGTATAAAAGAAGCTTTAAGTGTCACAGATTTGTGTAAAGATGCGCCCATTTATCATTCACACTCCAAAGAATTGCGTGAAAAACTTGCTAATGAAATGCTTTATATTGTAAATCATCCTCATGAATCTTCTTTTCATCTCATTGGCCATCTGTATTTATTTATGGATTATCTGCTGCAGTCAGCAAAATCTACTAAGCTGGTTTCCAGTGGGCGCATGAGTGATTATTATATAAAAGAAACAATCAATTATATTGAACAGAATTTTCAGAATAATATCTCGATCGAAGATATCGCTACAGTATGTGGCATCAACCGAAGTTATTTGGGGAAAATCTTCCGCAACTCAATTGGCCGCTCTCCGCAGGAATTTCTTATGAACTACCGCATGGTAAAGGCTACCGAATTGTTAAAGCTGACATCCTTATCTATTGCGGACATCAGTTCCGCTGTCGGATACGAAAATCAGCTTCATTTTTCCCGTGCATTTAAAAATATTTATGGTGTTTCCCCTCGGGAATGGAGAAAACAGAACAAATAGCTTATGCTTCCTGCTTCTTTGCAGTAAACAGTTTCTTCAGACAGCTGAATGCAACCAGCACACCGAGAACCATCAGAAGAATAGCCACGATAAACTGCAGACCGTCTACCAGGAAAGTTGCCTGACCACCAGCAATATTGGAAACCAGTGCAATGGTCTTCTGGATCAGTGCGGTAAACGTAACTGCCAGCATAACAAACATCGGTATGTAAAGTGTCCAGCCGGTTCTTCCGGTTGTCTTTAAGAATACCGCAAGTGCAATCAGTACAAGTGCTGCAAGCAGCTGGTTCGCAGAACCAAACAGTGGCCAGATATTATTGTATCCGCCAAGAGTCAGTAAATAACCAAAGAATAAGGTAATAATTGTTGCAAAATATTTATTGGTCAGAACTTTCTGCCAGCCCGGCATCTTGGAAGTATCGGTGGTATCTCCGTAAAACAGTTCCTGGAAAGACATACGGCCAATTCGCGCAACGGAATCCAGAGAAGTCAGTGCCAGTGCAGATACACACATGGTCATAAATACAGTGGCAACCTGTACCGGAATACCGAATTTTTCAAAGAATCCTGCAACACCAGTAGAGAAGATGGAAAACGGAGTGCCCTCCGGCTTGGTTCCGTTTACAGCAACCGCACCAACAACAACCAATGCAATGACTCCGAGCAGTGACTCTACCACCATGGCACCATAACCGACCATCGGCATATCTTTCTCATTACTGATGGTCTTTGATGATGTTCCGGAAGAAACCAGACTGTGGAATCCGGATACCGCACCACAGGCAATCGTTACAAATAAGGTAGGGAACAGATAACTGCCATCTACATTAAATCCGCTAAATGCATTCAGCTTCATAGTCGGATGCTCGGCAATGACACCGACAACCGCACCAATGATCATGCCCAGCAGCATGAAAGTGGTCATGTAATCACGCGGCTCCATGAGCAGCCACATCGGCATGACAGAGGCAAGGAACAGATATGCCATAACAATATAGATCCAGGTACTCTTTGTCGCATACATTGGAAGTTTCATACCAATGATAAACATGACAACCAACAGGGCAATGGCAACCACTGCGCGAACCCACTCTTTCATTTTCCCGACCTTTTTCTGAATCAGGCCAAAGATGATGGCAACAACGATAAACAACATGGAAATGGATGCTGCTGCGGAATTCGCATAGCCTGTTGCCTTTGTCATCCCTTCCACACATTTTCCGACAAACGTTCCGGCAACCATATCGGTAAAAGCTGCCATAACCAGAAGGGTAAACAGCCAGCAGAACAGCATAAATAATTTCCGTCCGGTTCTTCCGATGTATTTCTCGATGATCATTCCCATCGATTTTCCTTCATTTTTAACGGAAGCATACAGTGCACCGAAATCCTGCACGGCTCCGAAAAACAGACCTCCGATCAGCAGCCATAACAATACCGGCACCCAGCCGAATACGGATGCCAGGATCGGTCCGGTGACAGGTCCCGCACCTGCAATGGAAGAAAACTGATGGGCAAACACTGTCAGTTTGGAGGAAGGAACATAATCCTGTCCATCTTCATGCGTATAAGCCGGAGTTTTTGCTTTCGGATCCAGCCCCCATTTGCTGGCAAGCCAGCGTCCGTATAACAGATAGCCGGCACCAAGTACCACAATTGCAATTAATACGATAACTAAACCATTCATTGTTTTTTCGCCATTTGGCGACTCCCTTCTTAATATTTGCAAAGAGAATGGAACAGGAATAAAAAACCTCCGTCCCTATATACCTCTTATCAGTATATAAAGACGAAGGCTTATGTTATGCTTCCGCGTTACCACTTTATTTGCCGTATGAAACGACCACTCACTCTCATCTCAACAGACTCCCCTCTGCAGAAATAAGGTTCCTGATAACGGTAGAATACCGGTGAAGCTTACTGTCCTGACGGAATTCAGCCCACAGCTCACAGAGGATGGTCACCATATCTGTCTGTTGTCTCGCACCGCCCGACAACTCTCTGGAAAAAAGTATATTGTGATCGTATTCTGTTCGATGCATTTGCCTGATTTCTCTTTGTTAACAAAAAACTAGCACTCTTCTTGCAAAATGTCAACACATTTTTTAGTTTATTACAAATATTCTCAAAACTCTGTAGCTATTGATTTTCTGATTTCCCGGGATTATAATCATCTGTACTTATTAAAGAAGGGATTTGTTTCACTATGAATATGCAAAAGAAAAATACAATTGATATGACACATGGATCTCTATGGAATAAATTACTGCTTTTTGCCCTGCCTCTGGCTGCCAGCAGCATCTTACAGCAATTATTTAATTCTGTGGATACCGCAGTGGTCGGCCGTTTTGCAAGCAGCCGTGCATTGGCGGCCGTGGGAAGCAACAGTTCGCTCATCGCACTGATGATTAATCTGTTCATCGGGATTTCGCTCGGTTCCAACGTAATTATTTCCCGCTACATCGGACAGAAAGCCGAAGAACATGTAAAAGGGGCAATTCACACCGCCATCGTTGTCGCTTTATGCAGTGGCATTTTCGTGCTTGTACTGGGGCAGTTCATTGCCAGACCGGTACTGACACTGATGGGAACGCCAAAAGATGTTCTCGATCTGGCAGTTTTATATCTACGGATCTATTTTCTCGGCATGCCATTTATCATGCTTTATGATTTCAGTTCCTCAATCCTGCGCAGCATCGGTGACAGCCGCCGCCCGCTGTATGCCCTGATTGCCGCCGGAATCATCAATACCGGACTGAACCTGATTCTTGTCATTGTATTTCATCTGGGAGTATCCGGTGTCGCAATTGCCACCGTTGTTTCTAATATTGTAAGTTCCGGTATTCTGTTTTATATTTTACTGCATGAACAGGAACCAATCCGTGTCAAACTCTCCGGCTTGTCCATTGACTGGGGCGAACTGAAAAAAATTCTGATCATTGGTGTTCCTGCCGGCCTGCAGGGCATGGTCTTTTCCCTTGCCAACGTCTGCATCCAGAGCATGATTAACAGTTTTGGATCAAACGCTATCGCAGGATCTGCAGCTGCACTGAATTTTGAATTTTTTGCGTATTTTATGGTAAACGCATTTGCCCAGACTACCGTAACTTTTACGAGCCAGAATTACGGTGCCGGAGATTTTCAGCGGTGCAAAAAAGTATACCGTCTCTGCATGATTTTTTCCGTGATATTCTGTGGTCTGTTATCCGGTATTTTTGTACTTGGCCGGGACTTTTTCCTTCGCCTGTACACGACCGATCCGAATGTCCTGACTTTTGCCGTACAGCGCCTTCTGATCGTCACCACACTGGAACTTCTGACCTCCACTTACGAGATCAGCGGCGGTGCCATGCGTGGCTTTGGCCATTCCCTGACACCGGCTCTGATCACCGTGGTCGGCTCCTGTGTGCTGCGCCTTATCTGGATCAACACCGTCTGCCGTGCCGTACATGAATTCTGGGTTGTTATGATTATCTATCCGATCTCCTGGGTACTGACCGGTACGGTTATGATCACGGCGTATCTGCTTCTGCGGCGGAAACTGATGCGTTAAGCATCGGAACGGGCAAATGCATTCTTCATCTGTCCACACAGTTCAAACAGAACTTTATCAAGTGTATCGGCGGCTTCTTTTTTTACCATATCTGCCACCGCATTGTTTGCTTCTGTCTTAAGTGCCATGCGCTTTCCTGCGTCGGTTTCTTTTTCCAGCAGCTTATCACAATGATTGATAATCTCATGTCCTTTAGACAGCACTTTCTCCTGATACCGCTCGACATGGAACACCGATTTCTTATAAGAGGCATCTGCCATCGCACCAATCATCCGGCTTACCCAGTAAAAATTATCCGTAGAAACTTCTGCTGTCGTATTTGCCACATATTCCGGAGTTTTCTCCACCTGTGCATAAAACGGCACCATGGCATTAAAGGCATTGGAACCATACGCAACCCATTCCAGTACATTGGCATCCTCTCCATGCTCCGGGCGGATATGTACCAGACCAACAAAATCATTGCGGTTGATACCGATGGAACGATACATGCCGCGCTGCCCCGGATCTCCATACGCTCCATATGGATCGTAAGGTGTTCCCTGATAATGCGAAGAAAGCACATATTTCACATCTTCCACCGTAATCTTGCGCTCCGGTACCAGTGTCCATGGCAGATCATCGGACTCCGGTGTAAAATCCGCATCCGGTCCATCCCAGTTGTATGTGTGTGGATTCAGGCAGCGCAGCATATACCACGCACGCGGTGTATTGTACACATGATCTGCATCGTCATGGCTGCCAAAAGCTTCGCGCGGATTCAGAGTGCCATCCATGGAAAGATTCAGGTGATGATCCGAAATAAACTCCCGCATATCTGCGGAACACATATGATTTTCCTGCATGGTAAATGCATCATCCAGATCAAATGCATCAATTCCAAGCTGATTTGGCATAACCACATACGCATCATCCGGCACACGGCGTGCAATCCAGTGATGTCCGCCAATGGTCTCCATCCACCAGATTTCATTCTGATCGGAAAAGGCAATTCCATTCATTTCATAAGTTCCATAGGTTTCCAGAAGTTCTCCCAGCCGCTGAACACCCTCTCTTGCATTGTGGATATAAGGAAGTACTAACGATACAATATCTTCCTCTCCAATCCCGTTTTCCACCAGTGGATCTGCACCGAGTACACGTGGATTGGATGTGATCGTCTCGGTTGCCGTCATTCCAGTCCGTGCTTCATTGACTCCGCATGCACCCCAGATTCCTTTCCCTTCCACTGCATTTGGCATAGCCGTATAGCGAAGCGGATTTTCTGGAAGCGGAATTTCTACAGAAGAAAGTACCGCTTTGTATACACGTGGCTGCTCCTTTGGCTGCACCACAATCATTTTCTTTGGCGTAAAGTGATCATTTCCACCCGCATCATCATTTCTCGCAATCATGGTTGAACCATCATAAGTTGCATTTTTTCCTACTAATATCGTTGTACAAGGCATATTTTTTGTCTCCTTTTCTTTCTATTTGCCATTACATTTTTATTTCCGGTTGCCAGACGGACAGTTCTTCTTCATTTTCATAATAAATATGATAATCTTCTCTCATGGAAGCTCCCTTATAAAATATCCTGCTTCTTTCATGGCTTTTGCGAACTTCTCCACCGGCATCTCTGCCTTTGTTGCTGCAATCTCAAGAGACAGTGTTCCGTCCTGCACCAATGAAAAAAGCATATCATTACGGCCCTTTTCCATCATTTCATTGTCTCTCATAAGTAACGTCATGTATTCCACCTTCCATTCCTCATGTTTTTTTGCCTTCAGAACAGCATTTTCAAGCTTATTCACGAATTGGCTATTGCCTGTCTGTCCTGTCGTAAGCCAGTTTAAAAAGTCCTTCATTTCATCCGATACATCATCTGCATGCCCACCGGCACACAAGAATATTTTCGTTGACTCATCTCCCAATACAAGTTCTGGTATCTCTTTACATTGATTTTCAAATGTGTACTTGTGTAACCCCTCCTGAAATTGATCAAATGGACAAATAAAGATCACATAGCTCTTTTTCAGTTCTTTATAATCCGCACCCCTTTCAAGTAAATTTAAATCTATCATTCCCTGATAATATCTCGTACGCTTCGGAAGATTATCTTTTTTGCTCGTCTGCATTTCACAATCATACACAATCCCGGAATCATCCTCGCTGTACACATCAAATCGTATGCCCTTTCCATCAGCCGTCATTTCTATTGGTTTCTGTTGATCAAGTCGGGTGAAAGCACCTACTTTCTTTCCAAGAATAAGTTCTAACAACTCGTGACAGAGTTCCGGGTTCGTTGTCATTACTTTACAGAACATAAAATCATCTGTAAACGTTAAGTCATCATACTTTTTTGCATTTGCCATATCATTCTTCTCCTTCTTCCTTTTGTGAATAGAGAAGACACTGGGAGCATCGATATTGTTATGAAAGTCTTTTTTATAGTATAACATACACTATTAATTAAGCAATCATTCATCCGCAGAAACAAGCCATTTTCCCAAATGCCATCCCATATTTAATTGTTAAAACTCGTGGTATTGTAAGCACCTGAACTTCTTGTGCTTTAAACGATTTGTCCAGCCTGTTTTTGACTGAATTTGATTGGTGTGAGTTTTGTAAATATAGAATAACGTATCTATCTGTTCTCGTCAACTCATATTTACAATTGTAAATTTTCCACTTTCGGAAGTGGCTGGAAAACAGGTGCAGTTACAACACCTATTTCCCAAATTTTTATCTTTATTTCAAATAGAAGACGCGGTTTTCTTTTCTAGGAATAACATCCGGATAATCCCCATCCACATAGCCGAGCGCGCAGTGTCCGATTCCCTCATATTCATCCTCAATCCCAAGGGATGCAAGCAGTTCCCTGCCCCAGCTGCTTTCAAATTCCTCTTTCGCGCGGTGAATCCAGCAGCTGCCGATTCCCAGATCATGGGCTGCAAGCATCAGGTTTCCCATCACAAGACTTCCATCATAAACATGTGTCGGCCAGTCTTTTTTTCCTAAAACGATGAGCATTGCCGGTGCGCCGTAAAACGGATCACCCTCACTTCCCATGATTTCTGCATTTTTCTTTGCGATTTCATCGCGCTTCTCTTTGTTTGTCACCTGAATGATGATGACATTCTGTGCGCCTCTGCCGTTTGCCGCATAGGTTCCCGCTTCAATGATCTGGTCTAAAATTTCCTGCGGGATGGCATCCGGTTTGAATTTGCGGATGCTTCTTCTGGTTTTCATTTCTTCTAATACGTTGCTCATTTTGGTTTCCTCCTGTCAGTCTTCTTTTGTTAATTGCTCAATCACACACGTATGCGTTTTTGTCTCTCTGTTGTAGTTGATTCCGGCAAGGAGCAGATTTCCCCGATACTCCTTTAAGGCATCTGTATAGTGCCGGTCTTTGATCTGCGCAATGGCTCCCTGTGCGGATTTTTCCCATTTCAGTTCAATCACAACCGCCGGTTTGTCTGCATGCATTTTTCTTGGAATAAAACACAGATCCGCGAACCCTTTTCCTGTCGGAAATTCCCTTATGATCGTGTAGTATTCCCGTGCAAAATAAAACGCCAGATTGATCGTACATGCCAGCGAATTTTCATTGTTGTACTGCAAAATGGAAATCTCACGATGCGCTTTATCAATGCCTGCTGCCACTGCCTCTTCGTCCTGCATCCATAACGCTTCCAGCAGATTTTTCGACGCTTCGACAGAATCAATCACCTCATGCCAGTCCATGGTACTGATTGCATTTACATATTCCTGTGACACTTCTTTGTTTGGAATCGACACCGTTTTGTCCATCCAGTGATAACTCAGATAACCCAGATGAACCAGGAGTGTCAGAACATCATCCCGGTTCTGGAATGTTGTCATATCATTGGAAAATGTCCCTGTATTGATTTCCACACGATCCCCGGCAAGCATCCGCACAATGGCATCTTTTAACCCGTCAAAATTCATCTGGATATAAATTTTTAATGCCTCATATGTTTCGGTCTGATTCCAGTAATTATCATACAGACCGCTTAACATTGCATCGACCACTGATTTCGGGCTGTACATGGAATAGATTTTGGGGTTTTCTCCGTCCATTGCGACAAGTTCATAGCCATCATACCACGCCTGCGCTTCTTCAAAATTGCGCTTGTATGTTGCGCACAATGCGTGCACTTCCTCTTCGGTAAAACCGAAAAACTCCGCCATCTCGCGTGGATTGGTCATGGAATATTCCGTAAACATATTGAGTGCCGAATGCGAACCGTATTTTTTTATCGGTAAAATTCCGGTCATGTAGGCAAGTGCCACATATTCCTGATCTTTCATCCATACCCGCAGGAAATCCAGATATTTTTTTTGCGCCTCTTTATCCTGCTTGTACTCGCGGAACAGACAGTCCCATTCGTCGATCAGTATGATAAACGGGCACTTCGTATGTGCATATACGTCTTTCATCGCAAACACCAGACTGTCTTCTCCATCCATGACATAATCAGGATATCCTCTTTTCAGATCTGCAATCATGCGTTTTTGAAAAACCGCAAGCATTTCATCCATACTGTGCGTCATGCTTAAAAATTCCTGCATATTCACTTTCAGCACATCATATTGATTCCGGTATTTCTGATAAGTCTCTGCCTTTGCAATCTGCAGAGTATCAAACAACCGCGCCGTATCGACGCTCTGATCGTAATATGCTGCCAGCATATCCGTCGCCATAGATTTTCCAAATCGCCGCGGACGGCTGACACAAATATATTTCTGCCGTGTGTTAACAACCGCATTTATTTTTTCGATTAACCCAGTTTTATCTACATAAATTGCGGAATTTAAGCTCTCCTCAAAGCCTTTGCAGCCCGGATTCAGATAACTTCCCATGCCTGACACCTCCGTAATGTCATTCGTAACCATCCACCGCTTTACCAACGAACCGTCACGACCAGATTCCTGTCTCTAGCATACCACAAACATTCTGTCTTTGCACTTATATTCCTTCTGATATTCTATTCATAATTTTACAAATACTTACTGTTCATTGATGTTTTCTGTCCATAATACTTTTTCATATTTTATGAATATGGATTCTATGAAAAACCGGGACATATGGAGAAAAATTTGTATATTATGTCCTGCTTTTCCTGTCAGCTGGGACATATGCGAAAAAAAATTCTTATTATGTCCTGTTTTTCTTGTCAGCTGGGACATATGTGAAAAAAAGTTCTTATTATGTCCCATACAAATGTCATAACAGGACATTTGTAGCATCTTCTCGTCCACATGTCCCGTTTGACTTTTACAGAAGGACTTTTTTATTATCTTTTTGTCTATATGTCCCATACAGATATCACAGCAGGACATTTCAGGCACCTTTTCATCCATATATCCCATTTGTCTTACACAAAGGGATATTTTTGCCCTTTTTTCTTTATATGTCCTATTTTGTTCTTCTGGCAGACTTTTTGCATAGAGGAGCTATAACTACAAATATTGATAAACTTAGCAGGCGGCAGAAATCATCTGCCGCCTGCTATATAACGTATGCTGGTACACTTATAAAATTGCTGTTTCCAAAAAATGCTGAATGTCCTGAAATGAAGAAAAAACAGCAGTTGCCTCTCCAGTATCCTGTTTTATTCCTGAGCCAGTATAACCAATCACATCAATTCCTGCCTGTATTGCCGCATGAATACCGGTTGAGGAATCCTCAATTGCAACAACCTCATCTTTTTCAGCCTGCAATAACTGTATCGCCTTTAAGTACCCATCCGGATAGGGCTTTCTTTTTTCGCACATATCCCCACATACAATAACTGAAAAATAATCTGTCATTTTGATCCGGTTTAAAGCCGTAATAATATATTTCGCGCTCGTTGATGTTACCAATCCGGCTTTCAGATTCCGTTCCTTCATCCATTGAAATAATTCCTGTAATCCCGGCATGGGACAGATGGCATCATTTTCATAGGTATTTCCCATCTCTTTTCTTCTTTTCTGGTACATTTCCCATGAAACATTTTCTTTCGACCGGCTCAAATAACGCAATATTTTTTCACGGCTGTTAACTCCAATAAATCCTTTTAACTCTTCGTGACCCATATATACACCAAACGATTTGAGAGTTTCCTGCAGATAATGTGCATTTTGAGGTTCCGTGTTTACAATAACACCATCAAAATCAAAAAGAATATATTGTTTCTTCATATAAATCTATCCTTTAGTTATGCCAGCAGCCGTGATGCTTTTTCCTGAATCCATGCTATTTCTTCTTCCGAAAGATCACAAAAATCACTGTTTTCCATAGAGCAATTGGAATCTTGTACATATACTATTTTTGTATCTTTCTGGGTGATTGAATAAAACCAGCATTCTGCCGGAACATTATATACTTTTCCCTGCTCCATCAATGTCAGATCAATAGAAAAACCATTTTCCTTTTTTTCTGCGGTAATCAGAATCGCTTTACCATGTACAAGAATAAACTGCTCATCGGTCGAATGATGGATCTCCAAGTGTTTAATCCCATTAATATCATTGTCCGGTTTCCAGTTTTTAATACATACAAGCCACTTTGGATTTTTATAGACACATAAAATTCCCTCTTCGTTATTTTCATACATATCTGGTTTCATACTTATACCTCCCTAAATTTCTGTTCTTCCTGTAATTGGTACTCCATATCCAAATGCACCTTCTTTTGCGCACATCTTTGCGGCAAACTCCGATGCCTTTTTCATTGCATTTTGAATTTTTACATACATCTGTTCATCTGAACCATCTAAAATCTTATGTTGTGGGGAATTTTTTAACATATCACTTAGGAATGCCGCAAAATAAGAATCTCCCGCTCCCATAGTATCTATAACATCCTCTGCCAATACTGCTTTTGTATATAAAAATTTATCTTTATATAATACATAAGAGCCTTCTTCTCCGACAGTTCCAAGAACAACAGAAACACCATATTTCTGTGCCTTTTTCATTTCTCTCTCCCGTTCATCTTCTGACAAATGTGCACATGACATAATTGCAACAGTTACATACGGACATACATCCCTCAAATACTCATCTGTCCAGCGCATTGAAAAATCATAGGCAATCGGAACCTTTGTCTGATACAATTTTGAAAGATCCTGTTCAATATAGCTGTTAAGATTTGTGTAAATCAAATCATATTGCTGAATATAATCCATATCTTCTTCGTTGAAATCAAATGCATGATCTTTTGCAATTCCACCTTTATTTGAGCCAAGAAAAACACGGTCTGTTTCTTTCAGTGTTACCAAAGCGAAACCGTTTTCTCCCTGAAAATGCCGGCAATGCGTATCATCAATCTCTAATTTTTTTAATGTCTCCTGCACACATTCAGCTACTTCATCATTACCGTATTTTCCAAGATATGCCGAATTGACACCATTCCATTTTGCATATACGCATGTATTGACACATTGTCCTCCCGGATACATTTTCCCACGAGATAAATATTTATCACATACATTATCTCCAATCGCTATAATTTTTGGTTCTTTCATAGATTTTCTCCTTATGTTTTAAAATACTACTGCTCCTATCAAAATTGCTGACACTACTGAAACTACAGTACATACAAGGCCAGGAAGCATATAGCTGTGATTTAACACATATTTTCCAATTTTTGTTGTTCCCGCGGTATCAAACGCAATTGCTGCAACGCACTGACCGGAAGCAGGAATAAAATAATTTGATGAACATGCAATCCAGCCAGCAACAATAATATTTGCCGGAAGCCCTAATGCAATACCAATCGGAACCATAATCATTGTAGAGGATGACTGACTTGTTGTTATTGCCCCAACAATAAACACTGCTATGATATAAATCCATGGATGTTCATTCGTGAGAACTGACATATTATCTGTAATAAACGATGACTGATCTGCAATAAATGTATTCACCAGCCAGCAAAGACCAAATGCCAGAACAACTGCAAACATTCCTGTTTTAAATACTGGCTGATCCAGTACCTTATTGCTGTCAAGTTTTGTAATTAATACCGTTACGGCTGCTGCAACCAGCATAAAAATCTCAATTACTGTGGTAAGCGGTAATTTGCTTCCATCTGAAAGTGTTGGAACTAATGCACTCACTGCGCCAAGCAATACAATACCTACCATGGCAACCAAAAATACTGCAACAGAGATTTTTGCCTCTTTTGTTGTTTTAACTTCTGCAGCATTCTCATTTTTCACAAGAGTCTGAACCTGTCCGGATGCTACACGAGCCTGAAATTCCGGATCCTCTGCCAGTTCTTTTCCTTTCTTCATTACAGCAAGAGCACATGCGACTGTACCAATCAGTGTTGCCGGGATACAGACTACAAGCAGTGTAAAAATATTAACCGTTTTATAGTTCGTTGCTTCAGCCATAAAAGCCAGAATACCTACCGTTGCTGCTGAAATCGGACATGCCGTGATTGCCTGCTGGGAAGCTATAATGGATGCTGAAATCGGGCGTTCCGGTCGAACTCCTGTCTCAATAGAAATTTCATTAATTACCGGAAGCAAACTGTAAATAATGTGACCTGTACCACACATAAATGTAAAAATATATGCTACAACCGGTGCAAGTACCGTAATCATCCTAGGATTCCTGCGAAGAATCTTTTCTGCTATGCGAACCAGGAAATCCAATCCCCCACATGCCTGCATTGTTGCAGCTGCTACAATTACCGCAATCATAATTAAAATAACGGTAACTGGCGGATCTGCCGGTGTAACATGAAAGAAAAATGTCATAATTAACATTCCAACACCACCAGCCATTGCTAAAAATGTACCACCCTTACGTACCCCCAAAAATATAATGGCAAGTACAAGTATTAATTCTACCCAGAACATATTCATGTCCTCCCTCTCTTTTATATATATCTTTTTCAGTTACATTTTGGATGTGCGCATATCCGTACAATACAAACTTTAATACAATTCTCGTACATCGCTCTTATTTGTATTGTTTTGTATCTGCTTTAATATTATATTTGTATCATACCTTTGTCAAGAACTTGTGTGTTTTTCGTCAATTATCCTATATTTTAGTTCCAATTTTTGTGCATATTTTTGTTCTCAGGCTATTTCAGTATCGTATCTGTATTATTTTGTATCTATAATACAATAAGCAGACAAAAACATAGGATACAATGTCTTTGTCTGCTTATAAATTCTTTTGCCCGAATTAAATATGTTCTGAATTAATACTCTACTTTCCACATATATCTACGTGTTGAAAGCGGATGTTCTTTCTTTTCAGCCAGTTCATGGTTATAAATAGGATATACATTATTAAACAGTGAATGGTTAAAGTAATCCACAACAGAAGCATCAATTGTAGATAATCCAAGTTCTTTTGCGTCCAGAACTTCAATCCTCTTTGCATATGTATGAAGGAATTTTAAAGCCCTTTCATCCAGTTCACGGGTAGATCCTTCTGATATCTGAATCATAAACGGACGGTTTGCATCTGTGATTTCAAACGGTCCATGGAAATATTCTCCTGTATGAATACTGCTGGAATCAAGCCACTGCATTTCCATGAAAATGCAAATACTTTCCATATATGCAGCCCCATAGCCAGCTCCGCTTCCCATCGTATAAATAACGGTATCGTCCTTGTATGTTTCAGCAAACTGTTCAGCTCTTACCTGTACATGTTTTCTTGCATTCCGGATAATTCCGGTAATCATACCAAGTCCTTCGTAGAATTTATCATAATTTTCATATCCTGCGGTCTGTTGAAGTGTTTCCACTGCTACGAGCAGCGCACACATTGTTTTTTCTCCAGCATAATCAATATCACCTTTGAGATGATCCGGACTTGCATCAAATGAATACTGGATAATATAGTCACCAAACTCCACAATTTCAGATTCTTCCAGCCATGTAAGAATAATTACTGCTGCTCCTTTTTCCTTACCAAGCTTTGCTGCTGCAATCGTTTCCGGTGTATTTCCCTTATGGCAGGACAGACAGATGATCGAATTCTCTCCAAAATCTTTTGGTGTACTGTGAACAAATTCGTTGCTGTTGATCAGCGCGGATTTAATATTTGAACACTCTTTCTCCATAAATGTTTTTGCAGGATACAAAGCTCCAAGAGACCCTCCACAACCAACAAAATACAGGCTCTTAACACCTCCTTTGTCTTTTTTGTTCTCCAAAATCTCTGCTACAATGTTTTTAATGTCTTTGCTTGTATAACTCATATTCATTTCTCCTTTTTTTATTTGTCTCGTTTGTTTCTATCCAAAATATAATACAATATAATACATTTGTCAATATAAAACAGCTTTTAAAATAAATATATACAATTCTGAAACTTTGTATTATAATATATTGTATAATACAAATCAAAACACATTACGAGGTTTTTCATGGAATTAAACAATACAATTGCCAAACCACTATACAAACAACTTGAGGATCAGTTAAAAGAAGAGATTGACACCGGAAAACGTAAAGCAGGCAGCCGTCTTCCAACAGAAAATGAGTTAAGTACAACCTACAATGTCAGCCGGGTCACTGTCCGAAAAGCTCTTGCAGGTTTATCAGAATTAGGATATCTGGACCGCAAATCCGGAAAAGGAACTTTTGTTGCCGAAAAAAGAATCCAGCGAAATATCTCAAAAGGTGTTACCGGATTTTCTGAAATGTGCCGTACAATGGGAGCAGTTCCAGGTGCGAAAACCATTAAAATTGCAATAGAAGATCCTACCGAAAAAGACATGGAACTCATGCATATTACACCCGATAAAAAGATTCTCGTATTGGAACGTATTCGTTATGCCGATGAAAAACCGGTATTGTTAGAAATCAACCGGTTTCCTGAATCCTTTTCTTTTTTATTTGGAGAAAATTTAAATGACACTTCCCTTTATGATGTACTGCAAAACCACAATATTATTTTTGATCATTCCGACAAAACTTTAGATATTGTGTTTGCCTCCGCACAGGAATCAAAAATTTTGGGGATTTCAAAAGGTTATCCACTTCTTCGAATCGAGAGTACAATCTATAATACTGATTGCTCACTTGTTCAAAGATGTAAGCAATTATGTATCGGCGATAAATTTAAATTCACAATTTAAAAACTCCGGGCACATATACATTTGCGCCCGGAGTTTTATATTATTCCATGGCATACCGGATAAATTCCGGGAAAATCGCCCGATACCCTTCTTCCTTTATATGCATGCCCTCAATCGTATATTCAGCCTTAAGATTTCCGTTTTCATCCTTCAGCGGGTCATTGATATCCGTGTATTTTGCGTGATATTTTTCGGCCAGTTTTTTGACAGCCGCGTTTGCTTCAGCGATCTTTGGGTTGGTGCGCACAAGAAGGCAGGGCGGCTTTCACCTGGCACAGGATCTGATCGTAGTGATCAATCATCTGCGCGATCGGAATGTCAGGGTAACTCAGATCGTTGATCCCGAGTTCATCCGTGATAAATCCACCGACTCCGCGGTTATAGAATATGATATTGAACTTTTCATTTAATTCCACATTTCAAGAAACGCTTTCACTTCCTCCGGCATGCGTCCCTTTCGCCACGCGAGAAGAAGTTCCGTCGTAAGATCCGCATCCAGAATATCACAGGACTTCATCTGATCCGACAACTTGTGCATAGAAGCCGGAAGAATGGCGATTCCAAGCCCTTTTTCCGCCATGGTCATCGCTGTTCTGGCATCCTCACACTCACAATAAATATCACACAAAAGCCCCTTTTTTTCGAACGCGGACAACAGATAACTGCGGTAGCGGTGGGACAGGATCAGTTTCTGCTCTGACAGTTCCTCGAGCGTGATCCCATCTTTGTTTTTTTCTAAAACTGGATTCCCTGCAGCCGCCATTGCAAGCAGCTTTTCCTGCATCAAAGTCCTGCTCTCACATCCTTTGAGCACAATCGGTGTCCGGAGTGTCGTGATATCGACCACGCCGTTTTCCAACTGCTCCCGCAGCGTAAATGTCGATCCCTCGTGGATATCAAAGCGAATATCCGGATGCGACGTGGAAAAACGGATCAGGTAATCGGACATCATAGAAACCGTGGACGGCGTAAATCCGATGTGGATTGTTGCCGCCTGGCTTGCCTTTATGACTTCCCGCTTGGTAATATCCGCCATGGTAAGAAGACTGCCCGCCCTGTCATACAGTGTTTTTCCTGCTTCCGTTAATGTAATCTTTTTGGTGCCCCGCAAAAAAAGCTGCACCTGAAGTTCTTCTTCGAGCATCTTTACCTGATAACTCAGCGGCGGCTGTGTCATGTGGAGAACGCGCGCCGCACCGCTGATCGTACCGGCATCCACGATTGCCCGAAAGTATTCCAGTTGTTTTACATCCATAGCTTCTCTCCATACATTTTTTGTTTAGTTAATTTATAAAAGTAATATTTTTCATATATGTTAATCTATGGTATACTAAATGTCAACAGAAAGTCAAAATGAAAAAGAAAGAAATGAAATGATTGTGAAAAGAATTGATTTTGAACATGGCTCCATCCCCGGCAACATCTTAAACGCAGCGATTCCCATGCTGGTTGCGCAGCTTTTAAGCCTGCTTTACAACATCATAGACCGCATTTATATAGCAAGAATCCCGCATATCGGCACAACCGCTCTCGGTGCGGTCGGCTTATGCTTTCCGATTATTGTGATCATCACGGCTTTCAGCAACCTGTTCGGCAGCGGCGGTGCTCCGCTTTTTTCCATCCGGCGGGGGGAAAATAATTCCCGGAAAGCTTCCGAAATTATGAATACCTCCTATACGATGGTCTGCGGCGGCGCAATTGTTTTAATGGTCATTGGATTTTTGTTTGCGCGCCCGATCCTGCGTCTGTTCGGCGCTTCCGAGTCTGCTCTGGTTTATGCATACCCGTACCTGATGATCTATCTGGTCGGCACACTTCCGTCCATGATCGCTACCGGTATGAATTCGTTTATCAACGCACAGGGATATGCCATGACCGGCATGACATCCGTTGCCATCGGCGCGGTGGCAAACTGCATTCTCGATCCGGTTTTCATCTTCGTCTTTTCGCTCGGAATCCGGGGTGCAGCAATTGCAACCGTGATTTCCCAGACACTCTCCGCTGCATTTGTCCTTTATTTTCTGAAAAAACGATCGGAGCTTAACGTACGGTTTCTGACCAGAAGCGAACTCTCCCAGTGCACGGAAACTGCCAAAAACATCGTAAGCCTCGGAACCGCAGGATTTATTATGCAGCTTACCAACAGTTTAGTCAGCATCTGCTGCAACAACGTACTCTCCGTGACCGGAGGCGATATCTATATCTCCGTGATGACAATCATCTCCAGCGTCCGGCAGCTTGTCGAGACACCAATTTATGCCATGAATGAGGGAAGTTCCCCGATTTTAAGCTACAATTACGGGGCGCACCGCCCGAAGCGTGTAAAACAGGCAATCGGTACAATGGCGGTTATGATCTTTGTGTATACCGCCGCCATGTGGTCGGTCATTATCGTTGCACCGCATTTCCTTATCGGGATTTTCAGTTCTGACAGCGAGCTGATCAAAGACGCGGTTCCTGCCTTAAAACTTTATTTTGCCGCATTTATTTTCATGGATCTGCAATACATCGGACAGACCACATTTAAATCATTAAATAAAAAGAAGCAGGCGATTTTTTTCTCCCTGCTTCGTAAGGTATTTATTGTTGTGCCGCTGACCTACCTGCTCCCATATGCACTTGGCATGGGAACAAGAGGTGTGTTTATGGCGGAACCGGTCTCAAATGTGATCGGTGGAAGCCTGTGCTTTCTCACGATGCTTGCTACCGTGATTCCGGAATTAAATCATATGGAAAAACAAAAATAAGTTAATCTTCCATACCTGCGCGCAGCGCTGCTTCTTTTGCTTTTACGTCGGAAAGGAAATGCTCTTTTGCAAAGCCCATATCCTGCACCAGCTCCATGGTCCCGAGATATGTGCCTGTGGCATCCCGTACCGCCATATAGGTAACCAGCATGGTTTTTCCGTTTTTCTCCATCCAGATCGGCACTTTGTCGAGCGTCCCCTTCCGGAATTCCCCGATGATGTGCCGCACCTGCTGCTCCACTTTCGGGGGATGGCAGGAAAATACCTCGCGGTCGATCGCCATGCCCGGACGTTTGAAATCCTTTGGCCCTTCATTGAAAAAGCGATTGATATTGTCCTCATCAACAAATGTGATCTCCATCGGGATCGTGTTGAGCATTGCGGTAAGCTGTGCAACGGTCAGGTGCCCGCCCGGCATGATGATTTCTCCATTCCTTACATCTTTACTGCAATTTTCTGTATGCAGATACTTCTCTGCCGCCTCCCATGTCGCATTTTCCACACCAAAGCAGACCGGATAATCTTTCGAATCGCGGTAAATTCCAAACCACTCTTCCTCCGTGAAATTCAGGGCGCAGTTCGGGAAGAAAATATTGGCTTCCTTGTAGATCATATCCTCCACGCGCTGCAACACAATGCGAAAACGTTCCAGCCAGTGATCTTCCGTCTTTTGAACCGGCAGCTGCTTTGCCAGTGCCGCCAGTTCATCCCTGATCTCATCATCGGTTGTCCACATCACATCCGACGGACCGCTGATCCCGTATTTTACTTTCAGGTGTGGATACAGAAGATCCCCTTTCTTTGCATAATGGATCGCAACTTCCCGCAGCTTTCCAAACCGCTCCGGTGAAAGGATATTGGTTTTCTCTATTTCGTTCCTGCATTCCCGGATGACGTTTTCCAACACTTCATTTTCGCGGGTAAACGTCTGCAGCGGATGTCCGGTGATTCCGGTTAAAGCCGCGGTAGCCGCCAGCTTTTTCTCTTTTACCGATGCCGCAACCGCTTTTTCCGCGTTGGCAACTTTTTCCTCACTCGTTGCGCCGCGGAACAGTGCCGCATGGACATCACACAATTTCTGCACGGTCTCAAGCGGTGTTCCACCCTGCAGAAGTTCCTGCTCCGCCTGCATAATCTCTGCCGGATCAACCTCTTTAAATTCTTTTGCGAAATCCGCCCTTACTTTTTCCAATTCTTCCCCGGCGCTCAGCCGCTCCAGATATGTTTTGATCTGTTCTACCCGTGTGTTGTGTTCCATGATTTTATCCTTTCCCATTTATATAGACTCTCTTACAAACAGTTTTTTCATTCTTCCGTTACAATATACACAAAAACAGGAAAAGAATATGTTGTTGCAACCACATTTTATATTTTATTTGTCGTACTGTACAGTTTTCGCAAAAGCAATTGTATCCTGCTTCGTATAATTTTTTGCATTTAATGCAATTGCATATCCATATGCATCGCCCTTCCTTGCCATCATAATACACCAATAGTTGCTTACCGGTTCCGCATTTTCTGTGTTCTCCAATTCACTCCATTCCGCCGCCGTATACAGATCATGTTCCGTCTGTATCAGATAAGCCGAAGATGCTAATCCAGACAGATTTCCCAGCCTTTTCATCTCTGTGTGGTTCCACTGGATGGTAACATCCGAAATCTGATCCCCCTGCCACAAAACACCAAAACTTCCCTCATTGTTTTGTGTAGAAAAGCGCATGACATATCCGGCGGCTTTCCATTCATCTGGCGCATAACCTCCAACATACGCATCCGGTTTCAACAGGCATCCGCCATAATCGCCAAGCGCCGCATCATAACTTTCTAATGTCAGACCTTTTGGTACCTCAAGCGTGATATCCATCACAGTCTGTCTCTGCGTTACTGTTTCTGTGTCCATTTCTGTGCCTGATTCTGTTAGTGTTACTGTTTCTGTGTCCGCATGACTGGTTTTTACCGAAGTGGTCATGCCGCATCCACAAAGTGCGATTGCAAGAATAAGTACCAGTGCAGTGACACATTTGCTCTTTCTTTGTTTACTGCATATACAGCGGATTCGTTTTTCCAATTGTGATTTACTCCCCTGCATATTTGTTGCTACTGAGAAAAAGCCCGTTTTATGCTGCAAAGCCGCGACAAACAACAGACTTTTTCCATATGCAGTTTTCTGCTTCTCCGATAATTGTGCCGCCACAGCCTCATCACATGCGAGTTCACAATCTTCCCGTGACAACCTTGCTGCCAGCCAGACCAGTGGATGAAACCAATAAAGCGCAACAAGAAAATTTCGCAAATACGACCACCAGATATCCCCATGTCTCTGATGCATCGATTCATGCAAAACAGCATAGTCAACAACTTCATCTTCTGGAAGTATCTGCTCCGGAAGATAAATATCCAGCTTTATTCCACGCGAACGAAACAAAAACGGGCTTCCTTCCAACGGTATTCCATAACATGTCCGTCTACTGCCTTTTTCAATTGTACTTTGTACAGATACACAGCTTCTTTCCTCCAGCAGATATTTTCTGAATTTTCTTTCCTGCACAAACTGTCTGACCGCAAGAAGCAAAAAGCCTAAAAGCCAGATTTCATATAACCCATATGTTTTCACATAATCCTTCCATGTCTGTACTTCTTCCTCCTTTAATCGTGCAGGATCTGTTCGACTGCTTTCATCAATTATATCCCCTTGTTGTGAAAGTTTATTCTGCGCTGTTTCCCCCGTGGATAAAGATGTCTTTTTTACTGAGTTATATTCATTTTCTGATTTGTTATCCACAGCTTTCTGATTTTTCTGCGCAAGATCCACAAGATTCATTACACTGAATTTGCTTTGCTGTTGAAAAAGTTCTCTTCCTGCTACCGCCTTATAAACCATCTGTGGAAATGGCAAAAGCAGGCTGATCGCCACAAACAGCCACAGTGCATAAACTCCGATACTTCCCACAAATCTACGCAGGCCTTTCCTTACAGGTAAAAGAAACAAGGTTAACAAAGAAGAAACCAGAACCGCTGCTAACACATACTTTCCCATATATTTACCCTTTCTCTTCTGTCTCTTCCAAAAGCTGCCGCAATTGTTTTAGATCCTGCTCGCTGAGCTGTTCCTGTTTTACCATTGTCGTAAGCATCTCTCCAAAACTTCCCCGATATACCCTGTCCAAAAAACTCTTTGTTTCCTGCTGCACAAAATCCGCCTGTTTTCCGACCGGATAGTAATGTTTTGCACGTCCGACGGTTTCGTAGGCAACCACGCCTTTTGCCTCCATGCGTTTTAACATGACAATAAGCGTATGTTTATCCCAGTCCGTCACCCCTGCAAAATCCTCGACCATCTCCATGATCGTGCGGTTTTTCTTCTTCCAGAGCAGATTCATAATTCTCCATTCTCCCTGCGAAAGCATTGTTTTTTCTTCCATACCGTCTCTCTTTTCCTTTCATCTTCCCATTTGGTAATCTTTTGTTTACCTCATCGTAGCACTTAGGTAAACATATGTCAACCTTTTACTTTTTTTGCAAAGTTTGCTTGACATTTTATGCAAAGTATACTATTCTATTTTTGCAAAGCAAGCTATGCAAAAAGATAGTGTCAGCCCATTTGTGAAAGAAATTTTGCATGGGCTGATGTTCAACAAAAGGGGATCACCAATGAAAAACCGTATCAAAGAATTGCGCAAAGCCAATAAACTATCGCAAAGCGAACTGGCAGATATCGTGGGAACTACCCGCCAGACAATCACCTCTATTGAAGTAGGTAAATATACCGCTTCTTTAGGACTCGCCTATAAAATCGCACATCACTTTAACTTAACGATTGAAGAAGTTTTTGACTTCAGTGAAATTGAGAATGAGGAGTAATTTACTATGGAAAAGAAAATGGAAAAAATGAAAAAGGAAATCAAAACACAGAACCGTTTCTATCTGATTATCGCAGCGCTTTTTCTAATTGCACAGTGTACCAACACCTCCGGTGTACTGACCTCTGCCTACACAAATCCGCACTCTGCAGAATTTGTGCATGGGTTTGTACTTGGTCTGGTTATCGTCGTGGAAATTTTTGTAATACTGCAGTTTTGTAAAAACAGCAAAGCGCTCAAAGATGAAGCGCTGTTAAAACGTCTGTACAACGAACGCCATGATGAACGCGCACAGCAGATTGAGGCTCTCGCCAGCCAGAAAAGTGTACAGATTGCACTTATACTCGCTGTCGCTGCCGGATTTATTGTCTGCTATTTTAGCCTGGAAGCCTTTCTTGGTATGCTTGGTGTCGTTATACTGACAGGTGTCGTAAGAAAATGCTGTAAAATTTATTATACGCGTACTTACACATTGCAATAACTTTGACAGTGCTGCACACCATTGTAATACAACCATCAAATATCAGGAGGAGAGTATACATGAACGTTGTTATTGCCATCGATTCTTTTAAAGGAAGCATGACTTCCCTTGAGGCCGGGGAGAGTGCCTCTGCCGGAATCCGGCGCATATATCCGGATGCAGATATCACCATCCGCCCACTTGCAGACGGTGGCGAAGGCACGGTGGAAGCTTTGACGCTTGGCTGTGGCGGCACACGCACACAGGTATGCGTAACCGGGCCTCTTGAAAAACCGGTGCTTTGCAGTTACGGCATTCTGGATGCTGGCAAAACTGCAGTCATCGAAATGTCCGGAGCTGCCGGAATTACACTCCTTTCCGAAACCGAACGGAATCCTTTGTATACAACAACCTACGGGGTTGGGGAAGTCATCAGAGACGCCATTTCCAGAGGCTGCAGACATTTTATTATAGGAATCGGCGGAAGTGCCACAAACGATGGAGGAATCGGTATGCTGCAGGCACTGGGATTTGACCTGCTGGATCAGGAAGGGGTTCCGGTACGTCATGGTGCTCTGGGCTTAAAGGATCTGGCTGTAATTTCAGACTCCCATGCGCTGCCGGAACTGAAAGAATGTACGTTTCGGATTGCCTGTGATGTGACAAATCCGCTCTGCGGTTCGCAGGGATGCAGCGCCGTTTTCGGTCCTCAAAAAGGCGCAGATCCTGCCATGATCCAGCAGATGGATCAGTGGCTTTCCTCCTATGCCGCACTCGCCGGAAAAAGCTTTCCGAAAACGAATCCCGCGCATGCAGGAGCCGGGGCTGCCGGCGGTCTTGGGTTTGCTTTTCTCACCTTTTTCCATGCCACTCTGGAATCCGGTGTAAACATCATTCTGGAAGAAACACATCTTTCCGACTATATAAAAAATGCAGATATTGTCATCACCGGAGAAGGCTGTCTGGATGGTCAGACCGTCATGGGGAAAGCACCTGCCGGCGTTGCAAAGATTGCCAAAGAATTTCAAAAACCTGTGCTTGCATTTTCCGGCTGCGTGACGGAAGATGCAAAAGCCTGTCATGCAGCAGGAATTGATGCCTTTTTCCCGATTGTGCGGGGTGCTGTTTCGCTTGAAGATGCCATGCAGACCGATCATGCAAAACAGAATATGACCGATACGGTGGAACAGATATTTCGCATGCTTCGAACGTTTCAGAATACAAAATAATGAAGCAGATTGGTAAATTCCATAAACCAGTATAACACAAAATGAAACTGACATGGTGAACTGATTGAAATGCTTCTATATTTTTTGATTGATTTAAAGGAGACACATTATGAATATCATTTACGCAGAATACAATATGTACCACAACAGTATCGACATTTACACATCCGCTGGATACATGTTAAGGATAGATTGTAACAAAGCAGAAGATTATCTAATAACTACTCCAGGTTCCCAATGCTCATTGAATGCACTGGCTCTTGATGAACCATTGGAATATGCAAGATTATATCTGGATGGAACAATGCAGATGTGGGCAGACGCCAAAGACTATCTGAATATCTGATTACATAAAAAAAGAACGAGGGATATCATGATATGTTCCTCGCTCTTTTATCTTTGTTAACTAAATCTTTCTTTCAATCTCAAAACATTTCTTTCAATCTCCGATATTACTTCCTTGAACGCATCATCACTACAACCTGTCGGATCTGGTAATCCCCAATTATCATCAAAATCCCTGCCAATATATGGACAGCCTACGTCGCACCCCATAGAAATGGCTATGTCCGGTGTTGGAATCTTGTCATATGTCTTACTATACTGCGTCTTCTCCATATCTATATTGTACAGCTTCTTCATAAGTCTAACTGCATCCTGATTAATCTGTGGCTTCGTCTCCGTCCCCGCAGAATAACACTCCAACACATCCCCTGCGAGATGTTTTCCTAATGCTTCTGCAATCTGGCTTCTGCATGAATTGTGTACACATACAAATGCTACTTTTTTCTTATTCATGAAATCCTCCCTTCATATGATTGGCTATTTTTACAAGTGTGAGCATTACAGGAACCTCTGTCAGTACTCCGACTGTTGTTGCAAGTGCCGCCGAACTTGTTGTGCCAAACAAAGCGATTGCTACCGCAACTGCCAGTTCAAAGAAATTAGATGCCCCTATCATGCCTGCCGGAGCTGCAATATCAAAAGGCAGTCTGATAACCTTGCATACTCCAAACGCAATGAAAAAGATGAAAAATGTCTGTATGATAAGCGGTACTGCAATTAGTACAATATGAACGGGATTTGATAAAATAACCTCTGTCTGTGAAGCAAAAATAAGAACAAGTGTAAGCAACAGTCCTATCGTTGTCGCATTGTCGAATTTATGCACAAATGTATTTTCAAAATACTCTATTCCTTTATTTTTTATCATCATAATTCTTGTAAGTATTCCACCCACAAGCGGAATAACAACAAAAAGAAATACGCTTATACACAATGTACTGTATGGTACACTTACATTTGAAACCCCAAGCAGGAATTTTACTATCGGTACAAATGCAACCAAAATAATCAGATCATTTGTTGCGACCTGAACAACTGTATAAGCCGGATTTCCATGTGTCAGTGTACTCCATACGAATACCATTGCGGTACAGGGTGCTGCTCCCAGCAGGACTGCTCCTGCCAGATATTCTGTTGCAAGATTAGCAGGAATAAGTTTTCCAAACACCACAAATAAAAACAAATATGCGATACCATACATAGTAAATGGCTTTATTAGCCAGTTAACAATCCATGTAACGATCAGTCCCTTAGGATTTTTCCCTACCTGCTTTACACTCTGAAAATCAACCTTTAACATCATCGGATATATCATGATCCAGATTAAGATTGCAATCGGTATGGATATTCCTGCAATCTCCATTTTTCCTAACACTTCCGGTATCACCGGAATAAATTTTCCGATGAGGATTCCTATAACCATGCACAGAATTACCCATACTGTAAGATACTTCTGGAAAAAGTTAATGCCTGTGCCTTCTTTTTTCAATTGTAGTCACCTTCCTTATAATAGTTTCTTCAAATTCTCATTTTTCACTTCATCTGACATCCAGCCAATAACTGCAAAATTCCCGTCTGAATGCTCTGATATTTTCTTTATCCATGATACCTCATGACTTGCTTTTGCTTTCAGCAACGGATTAGAAGTCATTGTTTTAGCAAAGGATGCATTTACAACCCACCATTTAACTGAAATGTCGGCACGTTTCAAATCTTCCTCCAGACGCATTGCCTCATATACAGGGGTTGCCTCTGCAAGTGTTACGATAATCACCTCTGTTTCCGCAGAACGAAGTCTTGGAAGCAGCCGTTTCACCGATTCCGGTATATTTCCACCATGCGTTCTTTCTACTTCTTTATGATATGTCTGTGATGAATCCAACAATAGGAGTGTATGACCTGTCGGTGCTGTGTCTATGACAACTACTTCCTCATCTGCTTTGTCCACAATTTCTGCAAAAGCACGAAATACTGCAATTTCCTGTGTACATGGAGAACGCAGATCTTCCTCAATATATGCAATGTCCTCATCTGACATGGTTTCTCTTGCTTTTGAAAGGACTTCATCTTGATATCGTTTCAGCTCAGCCTTTTCGTCGATACTGCTCATAGTTATATTGGAGCTTTCTGAAATAACATATTTTAGGTGTGCAGCCGGATCAGTAGTTGCAAGATGTACCTTTACACCCTTATCAGCAAGTCCCTCTGCAATCGTTGCCGCTACAGTAGTTTTTCCAACTCCGCCTTTCCCCATAGTAAAGATTACTTTTTTCTTTGCCAGATACAAATCATCAATTACTTTCTGTAAATGCGGAAGATTCATATCTGTAGAAATGTGCTCTTCCATAACGATATCATCATTCATCAGTAATGACCTGATATGCTCGATTCCCATAATGTTATATGCTCTGAGCGGCACATGGTACATTTTCTTTATGGAATAAAAATCGGGCATACTATTTAAAGCTCTCTGCTGTTTATCATACATTTTTTTCGATACCTCATCAGTATGTTCCAGCAGCATTCCATTCATGACCATAATCTGATTATCAATATGAAGCTGTGAAAGTTCTACCGATGCACGATATGCTTCTTTTAATGGTGTTTCTTCCGGGCGTGACACAAGTATCAGCGTGGTTTTATCACTATCTGCAAGCGTATCCACAGCTCTTTTATAAATCTCTTTCTTGTCATCAAGACCAGAAAGCTGTCCAAGACACGATGCTCCATGTGTGCTTTTACTGATAAATCCACTCCATGCAGAAGGCAGTGCCAGCATACGGAGCGTATGTCCGGTTGGTGCTGTATCGAAAATAATAAAATCATATTCTTCTGCAGTCTCTTTATCTGTAATAAATCTTGAAAACTCGTTAAATGCGGCTATCTCTACAGTACATGAGCCTGATAACTGCTCCTCCATATTTCCAATCACAGACTCCGGTAGTTTCCCTCTGTATGGAGCTATGACACTTTCACGATATTCGGTAGCTGCCTGCGCCGGATCAAGATTTGCTACTGTCAGATTGGGAACATCCTTAATCTGCACACCTTTGTTATCCAGATTCGTATGAAAAACATCCTGCAGATTAGAAGCCGGATCTGTACTGACAAGCAGTGTCTTTCTACCTTCATCAGCTAACTTTACCGCAGTAGCACAGGCAACAGATGTTTTTCCAACACCGCCTTTCCCTGTAAAAAAAATATATTTTGTAAGGACAATATTATCCGGATTATATAATTCCATAACAGACCTCCTAGCAACAACCGCCACCACAACAGCAGCCGCCATTATCTTCTTTTTCGTTTGATTCTTCTGTTACATCAGAACAACATTCTATCTCTTCCTCACCTGAGCAACAACATCCTTGTGATGTTGCATTCTCTGGAAGTAAAATACTTGCCGGAAGTTCAAGCAGATTAAGAATTTCATCATTTGCTGGATATCTTCCGGTAATTACAATTTTACCATCCACTAATGTAACCGGAAGTCCCTCAACTCCTTTTTCGTTTACATACTGGTTTACTGTATTATTCTTCACGAATTCCATTGGTGTGCTGTTCAGATTGTATCTTTCAATAATGATTCCTTTATTTTTCAGATTATTTAATACTGTTGTAATTCTTAAAAGTTCAGGGTCAACATTAACCCCGCAAAGACCAGTCTCACAGCAAAGTGCAGGTTCGTAAATACTCATTTTCTTCATCGTTATAATCTCCTTTTGATTGAATTATTGAAATCTTTCTATATGTAGTGTTAAATGATAGCTGATGCCATATCAATATATGAACATCAGCTATTGCACCCACAGCCTGAATTAGTGTGGCATATACATTCCGGCTTTGATTGAAACATAGTAGAAAGCCGATTCTGCAATTCTCCTAACACTTCCTCATCAAGCGAATAATAAATATTCTTTCCCTCTCTGCGGTCTTTTACAATTCCTGCATCAACCAAAAGCTTCATATCATGCGACAACGTAGGCTGTGTAACATGAAATTCTTCAAGTATCTGACAGGCACATAACTCTCCGCAGGAAAGCATATCAACGATACAAAGTCTTTTCGGATCTGACAATGCTTTGAGGATTTTGGCTGTCTCTGTATAGATCTTCTCCAAATCAGTCACCTCACATAGAAATATTTCTATATATTAAAATAGACCTTAAATAGAAAAATGTCAATATGTTTTGTGTAGAAATTTTATCTTGTTCTATCTTTTTTCTGCTTATAACTATATTGTTGAGAATGCATTGTATCCTTTTTTAACTTAGCCAATTTTTCATAAATTGTTTCAGCCTCATCAAATACTATTTCTAATTGATCATTTGATTTATTCCAATTATCTACTGCTTGCTGATAGATTTCATATGCTGCTTTACTTTCTTTTAATGTCAATAAAAATTCGTTCATGTTTTCATATCCATATCTACTAACCATATTTGAAAGTCCGATTTTCAGCTGCTTGATATAATCGGTCTTTTCATCTATCTTTCTTTGTAACTCCGCTTTTCTTGTAATCTTCGCCAATCTTTTCAAATCGGACAATTCAATCTCAAGATTGCCTCGTTGCTGTTCAGCTTGAAAGATAAGATTATTCTGATTATCAAGCTCTGCCTTCATCTTCTTAAGCTTTGGATAAGCCGCTGCCTCTGGTGTCATTACAGGCTTGTCAGGTATTTTCTGATAGGCAACTGCCTTTGCTGGCTCTGTATCAACATCCTTGAATGATTCTTTCTTAACTGGTTTTATTTCATCAACTTTAGGGGTTTCTTCAATAGTAGAAGTCTTATCTTTGTTATCGGCTTTTGAAACATCTGTATTCAGTATCTTATCACGAATGGCTCTAGCTGTCTCAAGTACCTTCGATATCAGCAGTACCAGCTCTGTAATTGCCATATTAAGTATCAATGCTAATCGTTGTGGTCTGTTTCCATACAGCTCAATCGACCTTTTTATCGGTTCTGTGATATGTTCCCTCTTTATCTGTAGGATATCATCCATAGGAACATCGCTTATGATTGCCCTGTCAACCTCCCGATTCCAATCCATACGCAGTTTATTATTTTGCTCAATCTGTTCAGCTTTGGGATTATTTTTTCCAATCTTCTTAGTAGCAAGATATGGACCATTACGGTCAAATACTGTTAATCTGTCTTTTTCATCCGTTACCCAGCGATTTATCATTCTGGTGTAAAATAACTTTACCTCGTCCAGAAAATCTTCCTGTTTGAACCTTGTATTCTTTGAAGTAAACAGCTTCTTCTCATAAATTTCTCCTTTTTTGATAACCTTACACCTTTTGCGGATATTGCCAGCTTCATCAAGGATTTCTTTCTTAGTCCTTACATGATTACCACGCTCATCATAGAACATATTTCTTGTAGCAGTCTTGATAACCGGCTCTGCCAAAAGCTGCCTTTCAGAAAAGATAAGATGGATATGAAAATTTGTCATACGCTTGTTATGGTGAAGTGCCGCAACACATTCCACACCATACTTCTCCTTAAATTTATCTGTAAAGGACTTTAGCAGTATATCTGGCATTCCTTGTTCATAAAGTGATTCCGGCAGGGCAATGATAAGCTCTCTTGCCTCAATACATTTTCCATCAACACCGCTTTTCTTAAATTCCTGCTGGCTGCATCGTGCAAGTTCTGTCCAGTAACTTCTTTCCGTAGTTTCATAGACCGCATACAGATGTTCCTGCTTTGCATGGCTTGAGATATATGTTATTCTTCCCCGGACATTCGACAGTTTGGTCATCTGTATAAATGAATGTCTTGTTGTCAATGTGCTTTCTTCCCCTTCCTCTGATAATTGGAATAGAAGATGAACAGATAATATAAGCGATATTGTTGTAAACTTATTTCCGTATCCGGCATAACCAAATGCGACAGCATTTGTATAAGTCACGCCTGCGTGGCTTTGCCCCCTGCAAGGGCGAAATACGCTGAGCATAAACCGTAGGTTTGTGCGAGGGGTGTATTTCGCTCTCAAACGCCGAGGGCTTTGATATCTTGTGATACATCTATGAATGCGATAGTAGAACTCTTTTTATCCTCAACTATAAAAGCCACCACATTGTGCTATCACTTTTTGTAAAAACCACTGGATTGTCCCACCACTTTCTTAAAAAACCACTGTTTTTGCCACCACTTTTCATAATGACAAAATATTGGTTTTAATCTAAATTGTCATGTGGTGGCACTTTCTGCTACCATTTTTAAGAAAAGCCACCACATTCTGCCATCACTTTCATAAAAAGCCACCACTTTGCTTTGTCTGTCCTTCCATCCCGATAGTTGGCTGTTGCATATCAGAAGAAGCGCATGTTATAATCCTCTTGCGTGTAGGTATATCATGGCTTCGGTCTGATATATCAGAGGCGGTTTCATTAGATGCCGCCTCTTTTAAGTTGTTACTTTTCTAGTGACTGCTTTTACGCTGCTCTTATCTCTCAAGTCTCTGCCTTCGTTTACTTCCATGAATTTTTCAAGCATATCCGTCTTTATGAGAACTTTTCTTCCGACCTTTAGAACAGGAAGTTTTTCCCACTCAACAAGTTTTCTCAAAGTGTTTCTTCCAATTCCTGTATAGTCGGCAGCATCATCGATAGATAAAGCTATCTTTCTTTCCGTCATTTAATCAGCCCCCTTCAAATTGCATTATGCAATTTATTTTTTCTGTCAGTATATCGCGTTTATATTTTGTTGTCAAGCGTTACGAAATCATAAAGATAATTATAATGTTGCATATTGCAATTTTAATTTTTATATGATATAGTAGGAGCATACCGAAAAGAATAATCGAAAAGGAGGCAGACAACATGAAGGATAAGGAACTTCGCCGGATTATCGGTGAGAGGGCTAAAAGCCGAAGAACAGAATTAAACCTTACACAACCTTATGTTGCAGACAAGATGGGAGTCACCGCTTCCACCATACAGCGTTATGAAGCTGGAACAATCGACAATACCAAGAAGATGGTACTTGAAGGACTTTCCGAAGCACTTCATGTATCTGTGGAATGGCTCAAAGGTGAGACTGACAGCTACGAAACAGATATAACAGATAAGAAAGAACTTCTCATAAGAGACGCTATGACAGGTATTATCGAAAATCTACCAACTAACCTTGATAATGCAGATGGAGATTTCGCCAAGAATCTGTTGCTGGCAATATTAAACGAATACAAGCTCTTTGCTGATTCATTTACCAATGCCTGCAATAACTTCAAGGGAAATACAGAATATGCAGATGTGGCAGCCAAGATGGGGTTTGAATCCAATCAGGAATATAACGAAATAATGTTTCTGAGAGAGATTACTCACTCTGTTAATGCATTCAATGACATAGCTGATATCATAAGAACATATTCCAAGAATCCCAATATGGCGGCACAGAGATTATCCAATCTCTTAGAAGATAATTCCGAATCGGTATAGAACGACAACCGGAGTTATGATATACTTACACGCAAGAAGCATTTCA
>ERZ773143.806-NODE-806-length-32401-cov-3.824708_pt1 | contig 32401 bp, 17 predicted proteins | sample MGYA00580852_ERZ773143 | MGnify/ENA primary metagenome ERZ773143 (study PRJEB29015, sample SAMEA2737853) | human gut metagenome | biome: human gut; feature: human-associated habitat; material: faeces | place: China | collected 2012 ... | reverse complement strand
TACAGTCAAAAATCCTATATACTATCTTTTTTAGCCTCCTTTTTCTTAGGAACTCGATTTACCCCCTGTGATGAAAAAATTGAAAATAGGCTGCACATCGGTAAAAATAAGTAAACTTGCTTTTGGTCTCGGTTTGCACTATCTTTGTCGCAAATAGATCGATTCGGCAAAACAGGACATAACTTGTTTCTGTTCTTATTTGTACTATCTTTACATAAAATATTCGACGATGAATCCGAAACACCCCCTTTCCACGATAACAGTCTATCGGCTGGTCGCCTCGTTCATTCTGGCGATTTCCATATATTCCTGCGCCAACATGTCGAGACCCGGGGGTGGTCCCCGCGATGAAACACCGCCTGTATTCATCAAGAGTATGCCGGTTTCTAACGCATTGAACGTTTCGAAACAGAAAATCGAAATCGAATTCGACGAAATCATTCAAGTAGACAAACCGTCCGAAAAAGTAATCGTCTCCCCCCCCCAAAAAGATATGCCCGAAATTCGTACTTCGGGACGTAAAATAACCGTGATTCTTAAAGACTCGTTACTACCCAACACGACCTATACCATCGACTTTTCCGATGCCATCATCGACAACAACGAGCGTAATCCGCTCTATGGATTCGCCTACTCCTTTTCGACCGGCCCCAAGATAGACTCTCTGCAAGTTTCGGGAATACTACTCAATGCCCGGGATTTGGAGCCCATAACCGGCATGTTGGTAGGATTACACAGCGACCTCGAAGACTCGGCTTTCCAGAAACTCCCATTAGAGAGAATTGCCAGTTCCGACGAATTAGGTCATTTCACGATACGAAATGTAACACCCGGCAAATACCGTCTATTCGCGCTGAAAGACATGAACCGGGACTACCGCTTCGACAACCCGTCGGAAGATATCGCTTTTCTCGATTCTATCGTTATTCCTTCGGCCGATGTTAAATTACACGTCGACACCATTTGGAAAGACAGCGTCACCATCGACACCATTATCGAATACAACCACACCCATTTCTATCCGAACGATATTCTGCTCACGGCATTCAACGAAGGATTCCAATCTCAATATCTCGATAAAAGCGAAAGAAAAGACCGTCGTAAAATCGACCTTTATTTCAAAGCCCCCGCTGATTCGTTGCCCAAGTTGAAACCGCTGAATTTCGAGCAAGAAGACTGGGCCATTCTCGAACGCTCGTTCCACAACGACACACTGCAATACTGGATAAAAGACTCGCTCATTTACAACATGGATACACTTTTATTCACGGCCGAATATTTCCGTACCGACACGTTAAGACAATTGTCTCTCTACAACGATACGCTCAAATTCATCATGAAAAAAGTCAAAGCGCCCAAGAAAAAAGAAAAAAAGAAAGACAAGGACAACGACTCCATCGAAGTTCCCGAAATCCAATTCATGCAAATGAACGCCAAGATAAGCTCTTCTCTCGATGTTTATAAACCGCTTCGTTTTTCCTTTGCCGAACCATTGCAAACATACGATGCAGGGAAAATACATCTGGAACAAAAAAGAGACACCTTGTGGATACCTGTTGCCGACTCCCTGTACACATTCCTCCAAGACTCCATTGCTATCCGGGACTACACACTCACCTACAAATGGACTCCGGGAGAATCCTATCGCATCGTTATGGACTCCACGGCATTCACCAATATTTACGGACTATTCACGAACACCTATAAACAAGAATTCAAAGTCAAAGCCCTCGAAGATTACGCCAACCTGTATCTCTCTATTTCGGGCGTATCCGATTCCGCTTTTGTCGAAATTCTCGATTCAGGAGACAAACCCGTAAGAACGGCCCCGGTCATCAACGGAGGAGCCGAGTTCATGTATATGAATCCGGGTACTTACTACGCCCGCTTATTCATCGACCGTAACGGAAACGGGAAATACGACACCGGAAACTACTCCGAGAAACGACAGCCCGAAGAAGTTTCGTATTACCCACAGGAACTCGAACTGAAAGCCAATTGGGATATAGAACAGGATTGGGACATCTATGCGACACCGGTCGATAAACAAAAACCCGACAAAATAAAGAAAAACAAACCCAAAGAGAAAAAACGCAATTACTGACAATCTTAATAACAAACCGCATGCTACGCCATCGTCATATGAAAAACACCGGGTCGTTACGCCGTATTGCTTTCGGGATTCTTTTTTGGAGTATGGCCAACGGAATTTATGCGCAAACGACTCCGGGTATGCAACCCGAATGGCTATCCTACGATGTCATATACCAACTGGGATTTCTCTGGAAGAGGGCAGCGACAGCTACGCTCCAACTCACCGAATACCCCGACAAATATACATCTGTTTTAAAAGCTCGTACACTCCCCTTTGCCGACAACATATTCAAGGTACGCGACACACTGGTATCCGATATGCAGCGAAACAAAGAACTGCTACCCATTTATTACGCCAAACTCGCTGACGAAAACGGGACTTACCGGAAAGACGAAGTAAATTATACCTACGATGGAAACTCGACCACGGGAAATATCCGCCTATATCGTCCCAAGCGTAACGCCATAGAGGACTATACACTCACCGAACCCGGTATAGTCTACGACATGCTGAGTATCTTTTACGTGATTCGCACCTTCGACTTCCGAGCAATGGAAATGTATCAAATCTATAACACCAAAATTTTCTCCGGTAAAAACCTCGAATACCTCGAAATAGAATATTTGGGACAGGAAATCCTCAAACAAAACAAAAAGGAATACAGCACCTACAAACTTCGCTTCCGATTCTATGACAGAACCGGCAAAAAGACCAGCGACAAAATCTCGGCATGGATCTCTACCGACAATAAACGCATACCCTTGAAAGTAGAAGGGAAACTCCCCTTAGGCTCTATGAAAGCCGTGTATACGGGAGAATAGAAACTATCTGTCATTTGGGCAAGAGCTAAAAACTGACCTCCTGCACATGCAGCGTGATAGGGAAGGTATCCGAAAGATGGAAAGGTTAGTTCTACAAAAATCCTATCTTTTTTAACCCCTCTCATCGTCGCTACCGCTCCTCTGTGTCTCCCCTATTGCTCCGCAACTCCCCGTAATACTACGGGACACGGCAGGGGAGAAGAACAAACACAATACACAGGAAAGTATTAACCTCCTCCTCTGTGTTTTGCATAGCAAAATATAGGGGAGGTGTCCGCAGGACGGAGGGGTTAAAAAATATCCATAGCAGAGGAAGCATATAAAAACATCACTCTCTCCCTATGTTTCTGTAAAGGAATAGAAAGTACTCACAAAGTAAAAAGAAAGCAAAAAAGGCCGATCGAAGTGTCGCTTTTAATCCTCTCCCTCTGCTCATCGTAGATGAGATAGGGGGAGTGCACGTAAGGTAAGGGGGTTAAAAATAAAGAAAAGAACAAGATTCTCCCCTCCTTTATCGGGCAATAAAGCTACAAAAAGCGGCTGCATTTCCGGGTTCTTTCTTTTCGGCGATGAAAGGAAAAAAATAAATACCTTCTACTTCCTGTGTTCATGGCAAGATAACCCCGCCGTTCCGTAACACGCCAAACTTCGGGACAACCGTTCAGCCACCGCATCGCGTAAAGTCTGCGGAGACAAAACCTCAGCTTGCCAATACCCCAAAGCATACACCTCCTGTTCGAAATCGGGAGTGATTTTCAAACGGTAATGAAACGTAGAACTATGTTCGTTCCGGTCAAGTTCCTCTTGACTTTCGTGCAAAGGAAGTGTCCTCAAATAATTAGCTTGCAAAGCAGGGACACGCAGCACCACCTCCTGCGCCGACATATCGTCGTGCGTAATCCCGAAACAATCCCGGAAATAATCGATGGGAGAAAAACTGTCGGGATAGACGAATGTACGGCTGCTCAATTCGAGAGAAGCAACCCGATCCAAAGCATAGGTCTTGATTTTCCGATCCGTAAAATCCTTAGCGATGACATACCAACGCTGACGAAATAACTTCACGAAATAGGGAGCCGCCAATGTATGCGAACTTGTTACACGTCGGAATGAACGATACGACAAAATAAGCACCCGGTTCTCCTTCATCGCCTCGAAGACGATTCTCAAAAATTTCTGCCCCGAAGGTATATTCTCCAAAACGATTCGATTCCGCAACTCCTGACTCTCGTTCAGCATGTTACTCACCGCAAGCGTGTTCAATGCCCACACACGTGCACCGTTTCCCTGCAAAGCATCCGGGTCCTCTATGTAATATTCATACGTAGAAGCATCACACTCGATATTCACGTCAAACATCTCCTGTATGGCCTGACGATAATTCATAAACGTCCGTCGAGCCATCGGCTTGCCGTCCGAATATTCGCTCCGTTGCCACAACCCGTCTATCTCTCTGCGGGTAAGCCTTCCGTAACGCTGCAACGTATCGATCAGCCATACATACCGATTGAAAAGTTCTTTCGCCATAACACAAAACCACTGTTTTACATCTCCAAAAATAATATCTATCCCGCAATTTCACCAATCACCTAATCACTATTCCAAAATTTTCTCCCGATTCCGAGATCTATTTTCACTTACAACAGTACAACAAACAAGCCACGCACATCAAGGTCCCCTCTATTCACCCTTCAAAACGCCATAAAAGAATCATCGGAAAATATCGAATACATAGAAGCTGTTTTAAATTTATTCCGAGACAGATTGAGACCTATGTTGAAGCAGATTGGAGTCCGAGATATGCAGTCAATAGCGGGCTATTGACAAAAATCAAGGGATTCAAGATGCGAGACAGGGGCTCAATATGGCCGGAACATACCTGCTTGCAATGATAATATTATTTCTCAATAAATTTAAAACAGCTTCTAAAAAAAGTATGCCCAAAAGTATTTAACTTTCGAGCATACCCCGCAATATTCCATTGGATCTCTTTTATTTCGTCGTCTTTTTCCGGGCCGGTTTCTTTTTGGCAGGAGCCTTGTCGGCATCCTCGACAATCTTCATGCAATCGGCGAACGTGAGCGATGCCGGTTCGGAACCTTTGGGTAATTTATAATTCTTCTTTTTATAAGCGATATACGGACCGAAACGACCGTTAAGCAGTTCGAGTTCATCATCTTCATCGAACTTCTTGATAAGGCGTTGACTTTCCTGCTCGCGCTTTTGCTGAATCAATATTATCGCATCCTCTAACGAAACACCCTGTGGGGTGAACTCTTTGGGCAACGATACATATTTGCCGTCGTGACGAATATACGGACCGAAACGGCCGATACCCACGACAACGGTTTTGCCTTCGAAATCGCCTAAGGTTCGGGGCAAATCGAACAGTTTCAAAGCCTCTTCCAGTGTAATCGTGCTCATCGATTGTCCTTTGAGCAACGAGGCAAACAACGGCTTCTCCGTATCTTCGGGAGTACCGATTTGTACCAACGGACCGAAACGGCCTATCTTCACCGATACGGGACGACCGCTTTTCGGGTCCGTACCCAATACCCGTTCGCCCACTTTATGCTCCAACCGCAAAGCGAGAGCGCTCTCTACCACCGGGTGAAAGAGTTTGTAAAAATGATCTATCTCATCGTTCCACACGGTTTTTCCCTCGGCAATATCGTCGAATTGCTGCTCGACATTCGCCGTAAAGTTATAATTGAGAATATCGGGGAAATACTCCGTCAAGAAATCGTTGACGACAACTCCTATATCGGTGGGGAGCAGTTTGCCTTTATCGGCTCCTGTGAGCTCGGTTTTCTCTCCCGATTCGATTTTCCCATCGTGCAGCGTCAACATACGATATTTCCGCTCCGTTCCTTTCCGATCGCCCTTCTCGACATATTCGCGTTGCTGTATGGTCGAAATGGTTGGTGCATAGGTAGAAGGCCGACCGATACCCAGCTCTTCCAATTTACGAACCAGACTGGCCTCGGTATAGCGGGCGGGAGCTTGCGAGAAACGTTCCGTTGCCGTGACCGACGACAATGTCAGCACATCGCCTTTCGCCAATGCAGGTAACATCTTGTCGTTTCCTTCTGCATCGCCTTCGTCATCGGTAGACTCCATATACACTTTCAGGAAACCGTCGAATTTCAAGACCTCGCCCACGGCGACGAAGTGTTCTTTCCTTCCCGAAACAGCGATGGTCGCAGTCGTCTTTTCCAACTCGGCATCGCTCATTTGCGAAGCGATCGTACGTTTCCAAATCAATTCATATAATCGTTTTTCCTGAGAGGAAGCATTGATTTCGTGATGGCTGATGTACGTGGGACGTATTGCCTCGTGCGCTTCCTGTGCTCCTTTGGTATGCGTATGGTAATTTCGAATATGCAGATATCTCTCGCCCAAAGTTTTTACAATCTCGTCTTTGGTCGTATTTATAGCCAGCGATGACAAATTCACCGAGTCGGTACGCATATAGGTGATATGTCCCGCCTCATAAAGCCGTTGAGCCACCATCATGGTTTGAGCCACGGAGAAGCCCAATTTCCGGGCGGCTTCCTGTTGCAATGTGGAAGTGGTGAACGGAGCCGCAGGCGATTTCTTTGCAGGTTTCACCGTCACGTCCCCGATAGAGAACCGTGCGGTCTTGCAGGCTTCGAGCAAAGCCTTCGCCTCGTCTTCGGTTTTCAATCGTTGGCTCAATTCGGCCTTCAACAATTCCCCTCCGGGTAACAAAAATTCCCCGATCACCCGATAGGCTGCTTCGGGCTTGAACGCCGAGATTTCTCGCTCCCGTTCTACAATCAAGCGCACTGCGACCGATTGTACACGACCGGCCGACAAAGCGGGCTTCACCTTTTTCCACAGAACAGGCGAAAGTTCGAATCCCACGATACGGTCGAGTACCCTGCGAGCCTGCTGGGCATCTACCCGATTCAAATCTATATCCCGGGGATTCTCAATGGCATGGAGTATGGCATCTTTGGTAATCTCATGGAATACAATCCGTTTCGTTTTCTCCGGTTTCAATTTCAACACTTCGAACAAGTGCCATGCGATAGCCTCTCCCTCGCGGTCCTCATCGGAAGCCAGCCAAACCATATCCGCTTTGTCTGCCTCCTGTTTCAGCGTTTCCACCAACTTTTTTTTGTCGGCGGGGATTTCATAAATAGGTTTATAGTTATGCTCGATATCCACACTGAAATCCTTTTTTTTGAGATCACGGATATGTCCGTAGCTCGAAAGGACTTCGAAATCCTTTCCTAAAAACTTCTCAATGGTTTTAGCCTTTGCCGGAGACTCTACGATTACCAAATTTTTTGCCATATGCGCAATGTTCGTTCAAATTTTGCGCAAAATTAGAAAAACAGATTGTAATACAGAGCTTTTTTCTACTTTTTTATTAAATAATGTATATCGCACACATTTTGAATCGTTCCTACCATGTAGAGTTTTTGTCGCATATCCTCCCCAACGCCTTTCTCCTATACTATTCCCTCCGAAAAAGCTGACGAGATAAATCCTGTTTTTAAACTACCCACTCGTCCCATGAGTACTCCCGACACGGTGGGAGAGGTTAAATCCTTCTTCTCCCCTGCCGCGTCCCGTAGTATTGCGGGGTGTGGCGTTAGTCATATAGGGGAGGTGGCACACATAGTGATGGAAGGGTTAAAAATGTCGAGAACAGACCTCTTACCCTCAAAATTTCAAATCGACCCCGAACATGAAATTGATGCCTTGTGCCGGCATACCGTAAAGAATATCGTATTTCCGGTTCAGCACATTGTCGGTAAGTCCGTAAAGCGAAAACCAAGAAGTGAAAGCATACGAGGCTTTCAAGTGAACGAGATGTATATCGGAGAGCTTTCCGAGATTTGAATACTCCCGACCCGCAGCAAACTCATATCCGGCTTCGAGCGTGAACGGGCGAACAGGCATATAACGGATATTCACTCCTCCTTCCCACTGCGGACGGTTATACGAAATCGTCTCCCCCCCATCGGCGGTCTTCCATCGGTGATACCCGACCTTCGCCGAAGCCTCCAATTTCGTACCGTAACGATAAGATACATCGAGCTCTGCTTTCAAAGCATTGGCATCGATACCCCAAAAACGCGACACACCTGTAAACTTTCCGTCCAAATCTTCGGGTAAAAGGAACAACGCCTTTTTACAAATTTCATAACCGCCCGAAAGCCCTATGGAAAATCCGGGTAATGCGTTAATGCGTATTCCCAATGAGGCATCCAACGGCACATACGTATTATCTACCTGTGCCGACGGATTGAAGTAGAGCGTATAGGCCGAAACACTTCGCCACGTATTCAGTTTCTTCCCGCCCGTAAAAGCCGTATAAAACTGTACATCGGGAACTATCGTCCAATCGAATCGCACATCGGGAGAGAATCGCAAAATAGTTCCGTTGTTGAAAGAAACATCGGCCTTGACACCGACCGCAAAAGCCACGTGTTCATTCCGCCAGTCATACCGGGGATTCAATGAAATCATACCGTAATTCGCTGCCGACTGTAACCGGCTGTAACCCACATAATCGAAAGAACCGTCCAAAGAAATAGAGCTGCGTCTGTCGATCGGCGCAGACAATGTAAAGTCTGCATTCACTAAATTCTCGGCAGCCCCTTTTTCACTTTGTAAATATCCCCGGTGATACCCGTATCGGTAATATGCCAATGAAACTTTATAAAGTAGGTCCGACTCTCCGGCAGTCGAGGCTATATGGCTTTTCAAGAAGAACCGGTTTATCTCTTGGTTAGGCGAAGATATTCCCGTCAAACCGGGGTATCGCAATCCGTAATAGTTGAAGGAGTCGTAACGATAACCGCCGCTTATTCCCAAATCCAGCTTCCCGAAGGAGTGAAGATAATCGGCGACCACTCGCTCTTCGAGCCGGTGCATCTTCTTCGAGTTGGGATAGTCCTCCGTTAACGATTGATTGTAATCCACCGTTCCGCAAGTAGAGCGATGCTGCAACCACACACCCAACTTGTCTTTGTCATTCTGCAAAATACGATAACCGGCATTCCCGACCATATTCAGGTAATTGCCTATCCCGAAATCCACGTATCCCCTCGATTGATTTTCTTCGGGTTTTTCTCCGAAACCGCCGGGAGCCAACAAGACAGCGCGAGGTTCGAGGGGAGCCGGAACCGTCCAGTCGCTATACCGTATAGATTGTTTGGTTACCGTCGGTGCTTCCACTTCGGGCAATGTATTGATTTTAGACGCATCGCGCACGATAGGTGTAAAATCTTTTTCTATGGTTACTTCCCGCCGCAACGAATCGGAACGTACCTGTGCCGACAGGAAGAATGGGAAAACCGATATGATTAAAAAAGAAAACCGTTTCATAAGCCATACATATTGTATCGTTCAACTACTCTGTTTGTCCCAGTTCGCTCAATTTCTTGTCTATCCGGGAAATAATATCGTCGTCGCTAGCCGGATAGTTATTCCGCAAACTTTGCAAATATTGACGGGCTTGGAAAGTCTCGCCCCGTTTTTCATAAATGTTGGCCATGAGCAAGAATGCCCGAGCCAACCAATAATTGTGGGGAGTACCTTTGTCGATAAAAGTATTCAGCGTCTTTTCAGCCGTATCGATCGCTTTATTGTCGAATTGATATTGGGCCAATAAATAGGCACTTTGCGCCCCGTAAATCGAACGGGTATCTTTCGAAAGCTCCCGCCAGTCATCGGCCGCATTTTCTCCCTTTCCCGTATGGAAATAGGCATCGGCACGAGCAAACAAAATCTCTTGCCGCAAATCGGGAGAAAGTTTGCTTTCGCTCAACAACTTGTCGGCAACTGTTACCACCTCGCCATATTGCCGCTTATTTCGGGCAATACGAAGCATACCCAACCGGGCGGCCTGTTTGTTCTCTCCGACAGTCGCTTTCTTTTCCAACTCCTTGAATCCGGCAAAAGCCTCGTCATAACGAGCTTTCAAATAAAGTATCTCGCACTTGCGGGCCAATGCTTCTTCGGCAAACTCGCCGTCGGGACTGTTCGTCACCACATAGTCGAACGCCGGAAGAGCTTTGTCGTAGTCTTTCGCTGCAAACGATGCTTTCCCGATATAGTAATTAGCCGGAATCAAAAACGCGCCCGACGGATAATTTCGTACATACTTCTTCAACGAAGCGATACCTTTCCCCGTCATATAAGTGCGCTCGGCTGCCATATACGACAAAGAATCCAATTCGCTCACAGGGGCCTGTTCCGACCGTCCCACGCTGTTCAGATAGTTAGCGTAGGCATCGACTGCATCTTTCTCTACATATACCGATTTGAGGTCGGCGACCGCTATGCGAGCCTCCTCGCTGGTCGGATAACGCTCTATCACTTGCTGGTAAGCAGCCACCGATTCGTCTGTCTGCCCGTTATTGAAATAGACCATACCCAACTGCAAACCTCCCTTGCGGGCAATCGCGCTCTGGGGATAATCGGCGATTAACTGTTTGTAACATACGATAGCATCGTTATTCCTATTCAATATCGTATAAGCCTGTCCCTTTTCGAACCATGCGTTCGCCAGATACCCCGAACGGGGATAATCTACAATCAATTTGTCCAACAACTCTATTTTGCGTTCGTGATTCCTCTGCAATCCCGCCATGAAAGCTTTTTGAAAAAGGGCATAATCTCCGTTCGCGACATCGGTCTCTTGGGCCCGGGCATAATACTGCTCGGCATCGGCGAACCGACGGGCGTAATAATAGCAATCGCCTATCCGGGAATAGGCATCGGCAAGCATGCTTCGATTTCCTCCGGTCTGTACAGAGACATACCGGGAAAAACCGTCGAGGGCTTGCGAGAAGTTATGCTGTTTGAACTGACAGTAGGCCCAATCGTACCAAGCCAGCGAATACATTTCGCTCCGCTTGTCCTTGCTGGAAGAAAGATATGCCGAATAATTCCGGGCAGCGATATCGTATTGTTCCCGACGATATTGGCACTCGGCGAGCCAAAACGCAGCCTTACCCCGTATATCGGTATCATAGTTTCCCACAGCGATCGCCCGGCTAAACAAACTTTCGGCATCGGCGATACGGGCATTGGTGAAAGCCTCTGTCCCCAACTGGAAAAGAATGCGCTGCTTGGCGGCGAGTATTTTCCCGTCGGGCTTCCGTATTTTATCGATAGACGCCAGTGCCGACCGATAATTACGAGTCGTCATGTAAACCTCTACCAAATAGTCGTTAATCTTGTCGGCATAGCGAGAACCGGGAAACTCGTTCAAGAAACGTTCGAACACACCCACCGAGTTATCGAAAGGTGAAGCCGTGCGATCATACAGGCAAAGCGCATAGTTGTAAAGCGCCGTTTCCCGAACCTGACGGTCGTAATTTCCTTGTGAAGCCATCTCGAACGCCATGCGGGCATTATTTTTATCTCCGGCTCGCAAATAGGCTTGCCCGATATAAAGATAAGCATTTTGAGAAAGAGCATCGTCCACGCCGGTCACACGCCCCAAATAATCGATCACCTCGCCATCTTCTCCCCGGCGATAGGCCATGACACCCATGACATAAAGAGAAGAGCGTTCGGGTTTGCGACATCGTTGCAAATACCTTTCCAAATATTCCGTCGCCGCTTCATCGTCACCTTCTTGATAAGCGCTTTCGCCGAGCAACCGAAGAAGCTCGGTGTATAAGTCGGCATCGGAAGACGGACGGGACAACAACGCTTTACCCTCGGACAATACCTGTGCGAAACGTTTTTGCCCGAAATAAATCTGCAACATGTGCAGCCGTGCAGCATAGCCGAAACTCCTGTCGTCCGCCACTTTCGAGAATCCACTTAAAGCGGCTCTATCATCGCCCTCGTTCATCTGTATATACGAAAGGTAGAAAGTGGCTCCTGTCCGAAATCTCTCTTTCCCGATTAGAAGCTGAAACAGCGGTTTCGCCGCATCGGGATTACCGGTCTTCAACAAAGAACATGCCGTGCGATATCCCCACCGGTCCTCCTCGTCGCCGGTCAACAGACTCACATTTACCGTCTGATAGGCTTTCAAGGCTTTTGCATAATCTTGACTGTCGTAATAATAATCGGCCAATGCCAACCGAGCCTGCAAAGTATGTTTAGAATCCGGGTAATTTCGCAAAAAATCCGTTAACCGCCGTACAGCCTGCGGCGAATAATTGCGGGCTTCCGAAAGAGCGATATACCAGTCGGCCGTTTCCCGCTGCTCCGGCGACAAATCGCCTTCACAAGCCTCTTTCATCACATCGGCACAACCCGCGTAGTTCTTCTCTTGAAAGAGAAAGATTCCCCTATCTATCAAAGCCCTGTCATCGTTATAAGCCGGGATTCCCGGCTTGGCGGCCAAAAGCTGTCCAGTGCATACGATTCCACAAAGTATAACTATCGCCCGTTTCATGAACATCTTTATTTTGTATTAAGTTCCGAACTATCCACCCATTTAAATAATTTATCCGACGGTCGTATCTTCTCATCGATACGCATCGAGAACCGCTCGCCTTTTACCGTCTTTTGTACCGATTTCAAATCGACTCGTATCTCCTCCACCTTACGGATAAGCGCACCGGTCGTCGGGCCGGTGACGAGTATCTCGTCTCCCACGCTCAACGAACCGCTCTCCATGAGAAATTCGGCCACACCGAGGTTGGAAAAATACTTCACGCCCTTGCCTATATATATCTTTCGTTTCGTGGCTCCCGAGCCATAATTGTGAGTCCATTCGCCCAAGCGCTGACCCAAATAATATCCGTTCCAAAACCCTCGATTAAAGACGGTAGCGAGCCGTTCGTCCCACTGTGCGATCTTCTCGTCGGTAAAGTCGTCGTTCAAATAAGACTCGATGGCCTCGTTATAACACGAAACGACCGTACGCACATATTCCGGGCCCCTCGCGCGACCCTCGATTTTAAATACCCGCACCCCCGAATCGATCAGTTTGTTCAGGAAATGTATCGTTTTCAAGTCCTTCGGCGACATGATGTAAGCGTTGTCCACTTCCAACACGTTACCGGTCTCCTTGTCTTTCACTTCGTATGAACGACGGCAAATCTGCATACAAGCCCCCCGATTCGCCGAAGCATTCATTTCGTGAAGGCTCAAATAGCATTTGCCGGACACAGCCATGCACAATGCCCCGTGACAGAACATCTCGATACGTACCGGTTCTCCGCCCGGCCCCACGATACGATCCCGCAAAATAGCTTCGTGAATACGGGCTACCTGCTCCATATTCAACTCCCGAGCCAGTACCACCACATCGGCAAAACGGGCATAGAATCGCAACGCCTCGGTATTGGAAATATTCAGCTGGGTCGACAAATGCACCTCTACCCCTATCTCGCGGGCATAGGTCATAGCCGCCACATCGCTGGCGATAATGGCCGAGAGCCCGGCCTCCTTCGCCGCATCGATAATACGATGTAACAGAGGTATATCTTCGTCGTAGATAACGGTATTGACCGTCAGATAACTCTTTATGTGATGCTCGTTACAAATACGCACGATCTCGTGTAAATCGTCTATCGTAAAATTATTCGACGAACGGGCTCGCATATTCAGCCCCTCGATACCGAAGTACACCGAATCGGCCCCTCCCTGTATAGCCGCCGTCAAAGAATCGTACGAACCCACCGGCGCCATAATTTCAAAATCGCTTCTCTTCATCATAAACAAACCGTTCTATTTCCCGGTGATTATTTTTCGTATTTCGTTCAGTTTATTCAATGCTTCTACCGGTGTAAGGTTATTGATATCGACCTGTAAAATTTCGTCCCGAACCTGTGAAAGCACAGGGTCGTCCAGCTGGAAAAAACTCAACTGCATACCGCCTCTCGACGAAGCGATTTCGGCGGTAGGCTTGGCGATACCGTTCTGGCGGTTCTCCGACTCCAACTGTTTCAAAATCTGGTTGGCCCGCTTGACGATGCTCTGGGGCATACCGGCCAGCTTCGCCACATGGATACCGAAACTGTGTTCACTCCCGCCGCGTACCAATTTCCGCAAGAATATCACCTTGTTGTCGACCTCTTTTACCGAAACGTTATAATTGACAATGCGTTTATAAGTACGTTCCATTTCGTTCAGCTCGTGATAATGGGTAGCGAACAACGTCTTGGCACGAGCTTTGGGGTGTTCGTGTATGTGCTCGACAATAGCCCACGCGATAGATATACCGTCGTAAGTACTCGTTCCCCGTCCCAACTCGTCGAACAGAACCAAACTCCGCTCCGACAGATTGTTGAGAATATCGGCTGCCTCGGTCATCTCGACCATAAAGGTAGATTCGCCGAGCGAGATATTGTCCGATGCCCCTACACGAGTGAAAATCTTGTCCACAATCCCTATCTTAGCGGCCTCGGCCGGAACGAAACTTCCTATCTGAGCCATCAGAACAATCAAAGCGGTCTGGCGCAACAACGCCGATTTACCGGCCATGTTGGGTCCCGTTATCATCATGATTTGCTGCTTGTCGTTGTCGAGCTCGACACTGTTGCTGATGTAGGGTTCGCCCGGTGGCAACTGTTTCTCGATAACCGGGTGACGTCCTTCCTTGATGTCGATAACCAGCGAATCGTTTACTTCGGGACGAATATACCGGTTTTCCACGGCCGACTTCACGAACGACAACAGGCAGTCGAGCCGCGCAATGAGATTGGAATCGAGTTGTATGGCAGGAATATACTCCGTCAATGCAAGAATCAAATCATTGAACAACTGCGTTTCCAATGAAAGAATCTTCTCTTCCGCCCCCAAAATCTTCTCCTCGTATTCTTTCAACTCTTGGGTAATATAACGCTCTGCGCTCACCAACGTCTGCTTTCTGATCCAATCGGAAGGAACCTTGTCCTTGTGAGTATTGCGCACTTCGATGTAATACCCGAATACGTTGTTATACCCGATTTTCAAGCTGGGAATACCCGTTTTCTCGCTCTCGCGCTGCTGCACGTGCAACAAATAGTCTTTCCCCGAATAGGAAATTTCTCGCAACTCGTCGAGTTCGTCGTTCACCCCCTTGCGGATAATTCCTCCCCGATTCACCAAATTGGGCGCATCGGGATTAATTTCATGCTCGATTCGGTCCCTGATGATCGTACAGCAATTCAGTTGTTCCCCGATACGTTGCAATACAGGTTCATCGCTCTGCTCGCAAACAGCCTTGATAGGCTCTATCGCCGACAATGCCACTTTCAACTGAACCACCTCGCGAGGCGAAATACGCCCCACCGCTACTTTCGAAATGAGGCGTTCCATATCGCCTATCGTATCGAGTTGCGGATCGATAACCTCCCTAACTTCGGGGTGGCGGAAAAAGAACTCCACTCCGTTCAACCGATCCTCGATAGGCTTCACATCTTTCAACGGAAAGACAACCCACCGTTTGAGCATACGCGCCCCCATCGGGGTGACAGTCCGGTCTATCACGTCGAGCAGGCTCTTTCCCCCTTCGTTCATCGGAGAAAGCAATTCGAGACTCCGCACCGTGAATTTATCCAATCGCACATATCGCTCCTCCTCGATACGAGACAGCGATGTAATGTGCGAAATCTGCGTATGCTGCGTAATATCCAAATAATGAAGCAGAGACCCCGCGGCGATAATGGCGTTGGGCATATTGTGAATTCCGAAACCTTTGAGGTTTTTCGTCTCGAAATGACGCAATAAGCGATCCGAAGCGGCATCCTCGGTATAAACCCAATCGTCCAACTCGAAAGTAAAAAAACGGGAACCGAAATGCTCCTCGAACAATTTCCGTTTCGTGCGTTCGAACAGCACCTCTTTCGGAGAGAAATTGCCCAACAGCTTGTCCACATAGTCGAAATCTCCCTCGGCGGTCAAGAACTCACCCGTCGATATATCGAGAAAAGCCACACCCACTTTGTTACCTTTCCCGAAATGAACACCCGCCAAGAAATTATTCTCTCGGTAATCGAGAATATTGTCGTTAATCGACACACCCGGTGTTACCAATTCCGTAATGCCGCGCTTGACCAATTTTTTTGTCAGTTTCGGGTCTTCCAGCTGTTCGCAAATAGCCACCCGTTTTCCGGCACGCACCAATTTGGGAAGGTAAGTATCGAGAGCATGATGGGGAAAACCGGCCAACTCCACATACTGGGCGGCTCCATTTGCCCGGCGAGTCAATGTAATCCCCAATATTTCCGATGCCACCAAAGCATCGTCCGAAAACGTTTCATAAAAGTCTCCCACCCTGAAAAGCAATATCGCATCGGGATGCTTGGCTTTCATCTCGATATACTGTTTCATCAGCGGAGTTTCGACAATTTCCTTGGCCACGATATATTTCTTTTATATTCGTATGAATAATCCTGTTTAAGAGAAACAAAGATAACATTTTCGACCGGAATTGTGAAATTAAAAAAATGTAAGAAACTGTTTTTATTTTTTTCTACTCCTCACTTCATCGCTGCCACTCCCCCATTCCCCACTCTCCCCTGTGTTTCGAAAAACAAAAAGTCAGCTCTTAAAAACGACGAGTAAGATTTATGCTTCTCTATTGAAACAACTCTCTCCCTCCTCCCGCCAGACCTTGTAACATTCGAAACATTTCGCTCCTCCCCTTGCCGTGTCCCGTAGCACTACGGGTTGTTTTACAACGCAAAATATAGGAGAGGTGGCACGTAGGGACGGAGGGGTTAAAGAAATACCAGCAGTAAAAGCAACAGAGACAAGACTCCCCCCCCGCTCATCGTAGATGAGATGGGACGAGTTCACCACCGACAAACTATACTTTCAGGAAAATATTTTTCCGATACAGAAAATAGAGGAAGAACCAGCAACAAGCGACATATCCTGCACGAAGGACGACCGCACCGGCAGGCTCACCGGCACATTCTCCCACCCATTGGGATATACCTCCGAACAAAAACTTATTCATGTGAGAAAATCCTACCACCTGCTGCGCCAGATAAATCGTTATCGAATTTAGTCCTATCACTCGGAAAAAGAGAGTCCACGATTTCCACCCTTTCACATCGACGATATAATAGAACAAAGCGAACAACAAGAACGAAAGTCCTCCCACGAAACAGGTAAACGAACTGCTCCAAAGCATTTTGTTAATCGGGAATACGGTATTCCAAACCAGCCCTATGGCGACCAACACAACCCCGATTCCCGACAAAAGCAAACTCTTTCTCTCTCCGCTTCCCAAGCGGGTGGAACGGACGATTTCCCCCGCATAAATTCCCAATAATGCCGTGACTATCGCCGGAAGCGTGCTCAGTAAACCCTCCGGGTCGAAATTACCGCATATCAATTTCCCCGGCAAACAATGCCGATCGATATATCCGACCAGATTCCCTTCGATAGAAAGAGGGGAAGCCCCCGCAGCATCGGGAGCCGGCACAAAGGCCAACAGCAACCAATAACCCACCAAGATAAAGACAATCAAACCATATTGTACCGACTTTTTCAAACTCATGTAAATGAAAGCCCCGAGCATCCACGCCAGCCCGATACGCCCCAAAACGCTTGCCAAACGCACATCAGGGAAATTCAACTGTAAGAATCCGTTATACAAGAATCCCAGCAAAACGAGGGTGACACCCCGGCGGAAAACCCTCAGGTAAATATGTTTGTCGCTCGATCCGCTCCCCCTTTGCTTGGCCAATGAAAACGGGAAAGATATACCTGCGACAAACAAGAACAAGGGGAATATCATATCGTGTTGGGTAAACCCGTCCCACGGGACGTGCCGCATGTGCCCCGCTATGACATCGCCCACCGCCGTCGGGTGCAAGGCATTCAAGGCGATTACCAACGGGGCGAAACCCATAATAAAAAGCATATCGAATCCCCGAAGGGTATCCAATGACAACAGACGTGTGTTTTTCTTTGTTTCTTTCTTTGTTTCCATATCCGAATTTTGTTTTTCTGTATAGTATACAAGCAACTCGGCTCGTTTATCCAATGATGCGTTATACTCCCTAATCCGCACCCGCAGCGATCCCGATCGAATGTATGTCTCTGCCTATTTCGACAACAGCTTTTTTATCCGTTCCACATCGTCTTCCCGTTCCGGTGGAATAATTCCCCGTCGATAGAAATCTTCGAAATCCGAGAGAAAGTCCTCTTTTAGCTCTTCCTTGTATCGCAGGTATATCTCTTCCGCCTCGGCATATCGACCTTGAAGAAGAAGGGATGCCGCAAGATTTGTATAAATAGTATGATGAGTAAAATCATATTTTGATCCCTCACGGGCATACCGTTCAGCTTCTTCAAAATTGCCCTGAGCGAGAAATAAGAATGAAAGGTTATTGCACGCTCGTACTAAATACGGCTCGTACACTTGTGGATTCACTGCCGTAAGCCGTTGATAAACCTCCAAGGCAGAGAGATACATCTCCTCGCTATCCTCATAACGTTGGATATTGTAATACAAACAACCTAAGTTATACTGAGTATCTGCCAAATCCGGCTCGTACACCTGTGGATTCGCCACGGCAAGTCGTCGTCGAATTTCCATGGCGGAAAGATACATCTTCTCGCTATCCTCATAACGTTGGGTGTCGCTGTACAAACAGCCTAAGTTATATTGTGTCATTGCCAAATCCGGCTCGTAAACCTGTGGATTTGCCGCTGCAAGCCGTCGTCGAATTTCCATGGCGGAAAGACACAGCTTCTCGCTATCTTCATAACGTCGGGTATCTTTGTACAAAGTACCTAAATTACTTTGAGCCATTGCCAAATCCGGCTCGTACACCTGTGGATTCACTATCGTGAGCCGTTGATAAATCTCCACGGCGGAGAGGTGCATCTCTTCGCTCTCCTCATAACGTCGGATATCGCTATACAAAAGACCTAAATTATTTTGTGTCATTGCCAAATCCGGCTCGTACACTTGTGGATTCGCCGCCGTGAGTCGCTGATAAATTTTCAAGGCAGAGAGATACATCTTCTCGCTTTCCTTGTAACGTTGGGTATTGTTATACAAAACGCCTAAGTTATTTTGAGTACCGGCCAAGTCCGGCTCGTAGGCATATGGACTAATAGCTGCAAGTCGCTGGCAAATGTCTAAATTTTCTCGATAACGAACTTCCGCCAAATCGTATCGTTTGTTTGTCTGTAAAAAACAACCATACTCAAACAAACTTTTTGCCAACTCTTCCTCCGAAAGGTTGGCACGGATCAGCTCGATACCCTGCTCATAGGCATGGCAAGCCAATTCGAAGCGACGAGGCTCTGCATAGTCTGTCATCAAAGCCTTTGCCCGCAAAACATACTCCTCGGCCAACGATCGTGTCTTTTGAAGTCCCGCCTCGATAAGCGACCGACCGGAATCGACCAGTAGTTTCCCTTGCTCTATCTCCTTGCGGGCCTGAGCGGCATCGGCGGCAATATCTTTTTCATTCAAAATCTCCACGACCCCTTTGCTGTTCCCTCGCTCGAACATCTCTATCGCCAACCGTTTGCGCTCGCTCACCGGCGTTCCGCTCCCGATCAGCTTGTTGATGGATAGAGCAAGATCGAACAGCCGGCTCTCCAATCGGTTGAGACTTTCCCGTTTCTTGTATAGTTCCGCCTGTTTCTCGTCAATCATCGGTTGGAGCTCGGCGACACCGGTCGCTCTCAGTCGGGCGATCTCTGTATTCAATCGGGCGATGGACTCTTTCAACGAAAGGTATTCCGGATTCTCGGCGGCAAAAGAGAGATTGTCCAGCTCGGCTATCTTGTGGCCGTAAAGCGAAACGACTCCGTTCTCTATCTTAAAGTGGTTACCCTCGGTTACGGAAGCGTTGCCCGATACCGATGGAATGATCCGCTCCAACTGCATGACAAAATGCAACTTCATGGCATCGTCGGTAGCATAGTTGCACCAATAATGCCCCACCCGATCGAACAAATCTTCCTTGAATCGTTTCAATGCCTCGTCCTCCATTTCACCTTCTATCAAGGCACGAATATAGACAAATGTCTTGGGGTGACTCTGACTCTTCACATATTCGTCTAAGGCTTGATTGAACTCCTCTATGGTGTATTCTCCCGCTTTGCGGTGAAACATACAGATACAAATATCGCTGGCACGTACTATGCGGTTGTAGTCGTCCTGAGTACGGCTTCCGGTGCAAAATGCCGAAAAATCTTCCCAACGTCTGCACCTTATGCGATACCCCCGAGGCTCGAAAATTTCGTCCAAAGAAGCCACCAATGAATGGAAGCTGTTACGGTCGTTTTTCAACTCGTCGCTGGATGCCAAAAATACGGTTATGTTCTTCATATCGTTATATCTGAGTTTCACTATACTTTAATATAGGTCTGCAAGACAAACAATTTCTACCTATCTCCCCAATTCTCCCGGTCGAGATTTCGGTAATTCACCGCTTCGTTGATGTGTTGCACCTGTACCCCTTCGCTACCTTCCAAATCGGCAATGGTACGTGCTACTTTCAAAATACGGTCGTAGGCCCGTGCCGACAGGTGGAAACGGTTCATCGCATCTTTCAGCCGTTTCAATCCCGCCTCATCGGGGACAGCGAATTGGTTCAGCAGCCGGGTAGTCATTTGGGCATTGCAATGAATGCCGGGATAGTCGGCAAAGCGTGCGGCTTGAATTTCTCTTGCGGCAATGACTCGTCGACGAATCGACTCGCTCGACTCCGCCGGACGGGTGTCGGAGATTTTCTCGAACGGGACGGGAACGATCTCCACTTGTATGTCTATGCGGTCGAGCAGAGGGCCCGAAATTTTTCCCAAATAACGTTGTATCGTTCCCGGGCTGCATATACACTCTTTCTCCGGGTGGTTATAATATCCGCAAGGACAAGGATTCATCGAAGCGACCAACATCACCCCGGCGGGATATTCTATCGAGTATTTCGCACGTGCTATCGTTATCTTGCGGTCTTCGAGCGGTTGACGCATCACTTCGAGGACTTGACGTGAAAACTCGGGCAACTCGTCGAGAAAAAGCACCCCGTTGTGTGCCAATGAAATTTCACCCGGCTGGGGAAAAGTCCCGCCGCCCACCAACGCTACCGGCGATATGGTATGATGTGGCGCCCGGAACGGCCGTTGCGACAACAGCGAACTACCCCTCTCCATGCGTCCGGCAACCGAATGTATCTTGGTCGTTTCGAGTGCTTCCTGCAATGTGAGAGGCGGTAGTATAGAAGGCAACCGCTTCGCCATCATCGATTTTCCGGCGCCCGGAGGCCCTATGAGTATGATGTTATGTCCGCCGGCCGCTGCTACTTCAAAAGCCCTCTTGACACTCTCCTGACCTTTGACATCGCTGAAATCCAAATCGAAATGGGTATATTCCCTGAAAAATTCCGCACGAGTATCGATTACCGTCGGTTCCAGCTCGATCTCCCCGTTCAGGAAACGAATCACCTCGGTGATATTCTCTACGCCATACACATCGAGATGATTGACTACCGCAGCCTCGCGAACATTGGCTTTGGGAATAATCAACCCCTTAAAGCCCTCCTCCCTTGCCTTGATAGCTATGGGCAACGCCCCCTTGATAGGAAGAATGGAGCCGTCGAGAGACAACTCCCCCATCAACATATACTCGCTCAATTTACCTGTTTCTATCTTCTCGTCGCTCGCCAAAATCCCCACGGCCAAAGGCAAATCATACGCCGCCCCTTCCTTGCGTATATCAGCAGGCGACATGTTCACGATTACCTGTTTCCTCGGAAATCTGTAACCGTTATGTTCCACGGCCGAGACAATCCGCTCGTGGCTCTCTTTCACGGCTGCATCGGGCAATCCCACCATAAAGAAACGGATACCCTGCGAACAGTTCACCTCGATAGTCACTACAAGAGCATCGATACCCTGCACGGCTGCGCCAAAAACTTTCACCAACATAGTAATAGATTTTGCAATAATAGGTTATGGTGTTACTAAACGTTCGATATAAACCCTCGAAGAGTCGGGCGAAAGCCCTCTGGCGACAATCCGCCCCAAAGAATCGGCGACCAACAGATAAGGTATGCTTTGGATATGAAGCTCTTTCACCCCCGGATAAAGATAACCGCCTTTCGCCCACCGCCGGGCCCATACGGCCGAATCGGCCTCGATTCGCTCCTTCCACACGGCGCTGTCCCTATCCAGCGAAATTTCCACGACCTGCACCAACGAATCGTATCGTTCTGTTATCTCCCTTAAAAAGCCGCTGTACCTCTGTGTTCCGGGTGTCTCGGCAGCCCAAAAACAAAGCAGGGTCGCTTGGGCTTCTCGGGGATTCAGTAGTTCGGTCGTATCGGCCACCGTAGTCAATGATAAATAAGGTAATACGGTGTCACTCTTCTGTATGGTTTCAAATTGTCGATACATTTCCAATGCTGCGGCCGGCGGAGCCGACAGTACACGGTCGTCCAACAAACCGATCAACGAATCGCAAAACGCATCGCTCGCCCTTCCCAACACATAATCATCTAACAAAATAGCGCTCACGGGCGAATCTTTATGTTCGCCTACATACTTTGCCACAACGCCTTGCAGCTCCTTGCTCAACTGCTCGTATCGCCGGGTTCTCATTCCCGATGCCGAAATGTTCCTTTCTGCCGACCAAGACTGCAACAACTCTTTATTCTCTTGATTGAACTTAAACAAATCCTTATTTAGAGAACTTCCTTTCACTCTCAACCCGAAAGGATCCTGCCCGTCGCCCGACAATTCTATCCGGTCGCCGTTCTGCACATATATCTTGGTCAAGGGCGTTTTATCGAAATAATAAAACTGTATGGGAATAACTGCCGAAGCCGAGTTTTTGAATGTGATAAAACCATTCTGCGGACGAAGCGTATCCACGACAATGCCGTTTTCAAGACCATAAACGGCATAAATAGGGCGTCCTCCTAAATTATTGATAGTTCCCTCCACGACAAACTCGTTATCCTTGCCGCCGCAACCCGACAGCAAAAGGACACAAATACACAGTACCGCACCTATTTTATTCATGCAAAAAACATTTTCATTTCTTGCAAATGTACTGGATTTTACGGGAGGAGCAAAACAATATCCGGGCAAAACAAAGTATAAAACCCGACAACAATGGAAAAACCGGCGAAAAAGAACGACCTTTTTACCTATAAAATAAAGCCGATATAGCATATATTTGCACAATTATCTATATCGGAATGTATCGGATATAGATGCGGTTCGAAATAAAAAAATGAACAAGTTCATTTTTCATTTCTCCCACCATTTGTTATATTTGTATATGAAACGATTGTTTATCTTCCTGCTGATAGTTCTGCTCTGCATTCCGGGTTTTACCCAAATCCGAAACGATGTCCCCCGATACAATCCCGACAGCGTGCGTGAAGAGCTGGACAAAAGACCTTATTTTTCACTATACAAAGACAACTACTTCATCGGGGGTACGACCATCGGGAGCAAACCGACCAATAAAAATTCCGATGTAAAATTCCAACTAAGCATCAGCCAGAGACTTACAAAAAGTAAACTTCCATTCGACACCTACCTCTTTATAACCTATACGCAAAAAGCATTTTGGAATGTCTTTCAAGAATCTCTCCCGATGTACGATCTCAACTTCAATCCCGGCATAGGGCTATCGCATCTGGTCATACATCGAAATAGACTTATCGGACAAGTCTCGCTCCTGATCGAACATGAATCGAACGGGAAAGACAGCATTTGGTCTCGCAGTTGGAATAAAATCTCGTTTATGGGTGCGCTCGCCGTCGATCGCAATGTAGAGCTTCAATTCAAAACATGGATACCTATCATCGACAGCGGGAACAACCGGGATATCCTCAAATACTGCGGTATTTTTCAATTAGCAGGTAGTTACATAAGCGACAATCGTCGGTTCGGGGCTACCGTTATTCTCACCAAGCGGAGCGGCTGGAATTTCAATTTCAACACCGTTATCGAACTGAATGCCCGCTTATTCCCCAACGAAAACCAATATTTCTTTATACAATATTACAACGGTTACGGCGAAGGACTGCTCGACTATAACAAATTCCATTCTCGCCTGAGAGTAGGGTTCGTCATCAAACCCCAGAATTTCAGCAATTACTGATTCCTCCTTCACACATAGCTTTTTCAGTTCAGTAGAAAATCCGTAGGGTAGGCATGAATTTTAGCAATGAATCACTTGTCAACAAACACATTCCGAACTTTTCGGTGAAAGGTTGATTCTTGCTTAAATTTCTGTACAAAGCGTACTACACCTCCCCTGCCGTGTCCGGTAGTATTACGGGGTACTATGTTAGCCATATAGAGGAGACACCGAAGAAACAATAGTTTCTAAGGAGAGGGGTTGGAAAGATGGCATATAGTATTTTTGTAGTATTACTCCCTCTGTCACTACGTGCCACTTTGCCTATATTTTACATGGCAAAACGCAGGGGGAGAAGGGCGGGCTTTTCACTTTATGGTTGTGCAAAAGGGCAATTCCCTTAGATTTCCTACTGAGCCGATATTCTCACTGATTATCGACCTCGCTTGTAATAGTAAGAAAACCGACAAGTAAAGTTGAGAGACTCTATGAAAACACTATCTTTTCGGGCAGTTTCAGAAAAAATAAAAGTGCTATATTGATGGGCAATAATTCCCTGTTTTGGGAAACTTTCTTGATAAAATAATTCTAAAAGTTTTCCAAAACAGGAAACTTTTGTGTGTAGATTTGTTGTTTTCTTGGAAAGAATTTATGTACCTTTACACTCGCATTTCGGTTCGGTTGTCGCTGTGAGGCACAATCGATAAAAAGGGAATCGGGTGAGAATCCCGGACAGTCCCGCTGCTGTAATTCCTGCAAAAGTCCGTTGACACAGGCCACTGATAAAGAATCTGTTTCTGAATATCGGGAAGGCGTTTTCGGATTGGGAAAAGTCAGAAGACCTGCCGAAGTGGGAGAGAAGCAAATGAACGTTCGAGGAGGCGTTCGCAGTATCGAATCTTTAATAACAATCAGCATGGACTATGCATGTATTACCATTACGAAACGTGATGGATCCAAAGAGAACTTCTCGATTGAGAAAATCGAGCGGGCTATCGCTAAGGCCTATCGTGCCGACGGTATGAACGACGACGAGACCTCTATTAAACAAGTTACGGCCGAGGTTGCCGCTGCCATTGATAGGGAGAATATCTCGGTAGAGGAGATTCAGGATTTGGTAGAGCGCAAATTGATGATGCGCAATCCCTCGGTAGCGAAGAAATTTATCATTTATCGGGAGTGGCGTACCAAGGAACGTGAAAAGCGCACATCGATGAAGCAGGTGATGGACGGTATCGTGGCGGTCGAGAAGAACGACGTAAACCTGAGCAATGCCAATATGTCGTCTCATACACCGGCAGGGCAAATGATGACATTCGCCTCGGAGGTCACGAAAGATTATGCCTATAAATATTTGGTCGGGGTTCGTTATGGACGGGCACACCGGGAAGCCGACATACACATTCACGACCTCGATTACTATCCCACCAAGACGACCACTTGCGTACAATATGATTTGGAGGACATCTTCAACCGGGGATTCCATACCAAGAACGGTACGGTGCGTACGCCGCAGTCCATACAGAGTTATGCCACGTTGGCCACCATCGTTTTCCAGACCAACCAAAATGAGCAACACGGCGGGCAATCCATTCCGGCTTTCGACCATTTTATGGCGCCGGGCGTCTTGAAGAGTTTCCGCAAGCATCTCGAAAACGGGGTGGGCTTTATTTGTCGTTTGCACGGAATGGAAGATATGCCGGCGTTGAAAGATTTGTTTCGGAAAGAAATCGTTTCGATCGATATGACCGAAGAACAGAAAGCCGCTTTGGGCGAGCGTTTGAAAGAGATAGGGGTGAGCGTCTCTGCTGCCGAACTCGATACCGCTTGGCGACAAAGTTACGAGATGACTCGTAAAGATACGCATCAAGCTATGGAGGGGTTGGTTCACAATCTCAATACCATGCACTCTCGTGGAGGTAATCAAGTGGTGTTCAGTTCGATAAATTACGGGACGGACACTTCGGCCGAAGGCCGTATGGTCATGCGGGAGTTGCTTTCGGCGACTGTCGAGGGGCTTGGTAGCGGTGAAGTCCCGGTATTCCCCATACAGATATTTAAGGTAAAAGACGGTGTCTCTTACACCGATGAGGATTACGATGCCGCGATGGCCGATTTCGAGGGTGCGATGGCGGGAAAAATCAAATTCAAGGCGCCTAATTTCGACCTGTTGCTCGAAGCCTGTCGCACGACTTCTACTTCGCTTTTCCCCAATTTCCTCTTTTTAGATACCGAATACAACAAAAACGACCTTTGGAAAGCCGATGATCCCGACCGTTTTCGTTACGAAGTGGCGACGATGGGATGCCGTACGAGGGTCTTCGAGAATTTACACGGTGTTAAAAGTTCGTGGGGGCGGGGTAATCTCTCCTTTACTTCGATGAATATGCCCCGGTTGGCAATAGAGGCCCGGCGGGAGGCTGAGGAGTTGCACCCCGATGGCGACAAGCATGCTATTCGTCGGGAAGCCCGTATTCTATTTTTGGAGAAAGTGCGCAGTGTGGCATCGATGATTGCCGAGCAGCTCTACGAGCGTTATGAATATCAGCGCAAAGCGCTTGCCCGTCAGTTCCCGTTTATGATGGGCAACGACGTTTGGAAAGGTGGTGGCAAGCTACAACCCAACGACGAGGTGGGCGATGTCATCGATAGCGGGACATTGGGTATCGGGTTCATCGGCGGGCACAATGCGATGTGTGCTATTTACGGCGAAGGCCATGCTCATAACCAAGAGGCATGGAACACACTCTATGATGCCATACGAGTGATGAACAATGTTGTCGAGGAGTACAAGACCCGCTACAATCTCAATTACTCGGTTTTGGCTACTCCGGCCGAAGGGCTTTCGGGACGTTTCACTCGTATGGACCGCAAACGTTACGGTGTTATTCCGGGCGTGACCGATCGGGACTACTACGTAAATTCGTTCCATATCGATGTGAAAGAACCAGTGGGTATTGTAGAGAAAATCAAGAAAGAAGCCCCTTTTCATGCTATCACGAAAGGTGGGCACATTACCTATGTCGAGCTCGACGGCGAAGCGAAAAAGAATGTCTCTGTCATTCTCAAAATCGTGAAAGTGATGCACGACGAAGGAATCGGTTACGGGTCGATCAACCACCCGGTAGATACCTGTCGTTCGTGCGGTTACCGAGGTGTCATCTATACGCAATGTCCGGTTTGCAAGAGTGAGAATATATCGCGCATGCGACGAATTACAGGTTACCTCACTGGAAGCCTCGAATCGTGGAATTCCGCTAAGCAGGCCGAAGAGCGTGACCGTGTGAAACACAAATAATGGAACCGCTTCATATCATCAATGTTTACCCCGAGACTATCTCCGACGGTTTCGGGGTACGCTATGCCATCTATCTGGCCGGTTGTACCCATCATTGCCGGAGATGCCACAATCCCGGCAGTTGGAGTCCGGTGGCCGGCGAGCCGCTCACGGAGCTTATTCTCTCCCGTATCGTCGCCGAGATAAACGACAATCCCATTCTCGATGGAATCACCATTTCGGGCGGCGACCCTTTCTACAACCCTTTTGCGTTGTTGGCTCTGCTCCGTCGCCTCAAAGAGGAAACTCACAAAAACGTCTGGTGTTACACCGGCTATACCTACGAGTCCCTGTTAAAAGACGAGACCCGCCGTCCCTGTCTCGACTATATCGACACCCTTGTCGATGGTCCGTTCGTCCAATCGCTCTTTGATCCGGCTCTCTCTTTCCGGGGCAGCAGTAATCAACGGATATTGCATTTGTCGGAATACCGGTAGAGTTTTCCGAGGTTTTATTGTTTTTGACTTGTGGAAATCATATTTTTGTATCGTTTGTGTGATAATAAACGATAATTATGAATGCCTTGACTAACCTGAAATGCACATTGGCTCTCTCTGCCGGATTTTGCTCCTCATTTGCGAATGCACAAAAACAGCCCCATATTATATTGATTATGACCGACCAACAGCGGGGCGATGCTGTGGGGTGTATGGGAAATGAGTTTGTCATTACCCCTCATTTGGACAAACTTGCCAACGAAGGAACTTTGTTCATGAATGCCTATTCGTCTTGTCCCAGCAGCACGCCCGCCCGTGCCGGATTGTTGACCGGAATGTCGCCGTGGCATCACGGAATGTTAGGATATGGACGGGTAGCGCCGAAGTATGAGTACGAGATGCCTCAAATGTTGAAAGATGCCGGTTATTACACCTTTGGTATCGGGAAAATGCATTGGTATCCCCAGCGGGTGAAACACGGATTTGACGGAACGTTGTTAGATGAGAGCGGTCGCAGGCAAGACCCCCATTTTACCAGTGATTATCGACAGTGGTTTCAGGTGCAAGCTCCCGGGAAGAATCCCGATGCAACAGGCATTTGGTGGAACGATCACGGTGCTGAGGTTTACAAATTAGATGAAAAACTACATCCCACGTACTGGACCGGCGAAATGGCTTGCAATCTCATCAGCCATTATGACCCCGAAAGCCGTCCTTTGTTCCTCAAAGTGTCTTTTGCCCGTCCTCACAGTCCGTATGATCCGCCGCAACGTTTTCTGGATATGTATGATAACGTCGATGTTCCCGACCCGGCGATAGGAGATTGGTGCGGTAGATACGCAAAGCGGTTGAATCCCGAAGAGGCTGCCTCGGATGCCCCTTACGGAAATTTCGGTAATGAATATGTCCGTAATTCCAAGCGACACTATTATGCCAATATTACTTTTATCGACGAACAAATTGGGCGTATCGTTCAAGCATTGAAAGACAAAGGTATGTATGACAATGCTCTCATCTTTTTCGTATCGGATCACGGCGATATGATGGGCGACCACTATCATTGGAGAAAGACTTATCCCTATGAGGGCTCGGTTCATGTTCCCTGTATCGCGAAGTGGCCGGCAAATGTCGGTGGGGTTGCTGAGAAAATAGATAATCCGGTGGAATTGCGCGATGTTTTACCTACCTTCTTGGATATAGCCGGGGCAACCGTCCCTGCCGATATGGACGGACGCCCTCTTTTACCGCTGGCCAAAGGAACCGATACCGGGTGGCGAGAATATATCGATTTGGAACATGCCACTTGTTATAGTCGTGACAACTACTGGTGTGCGTTGACCGATGGGAAAATAAAGTATGTATGGCGTTTCTACACGGGGCAGGAAGAATTGTTTGACCTTGTCGCAGATCCGCAGGAACTCCACAATGCCGTTAACGATAAAGAGTACAAGGAACGGTTGGAAGAACTGCGTGTCCGAATGATACGTCACCTCAGTGAACGAGGAGAAGAGTTCGTGAAAGACGGGCGATTGGTCGTTCGCAAAAAGAAAATGCTATACAGTCCTCATTATCCGAAAGAATGATTTTCAATCTCCTCGGTGTTTTGCAATAGCGAAGTATAGGGTGAGAGGTTTAAAACATTTTCAAACTCCTCCCTCTGCCGTGTCCCGTAGTATTGCGGGGTGTGGCAAAGCAATAGGGGAGGTGGCACATAGTGACGGAGGGGTTGAAAACGCCATCACATCAGTCAGGTTATATTGAACGATTATTCCTGCAAGAAGTATCATCTTCCCAAAAACTATATAAAAATTCAGTTATATTTGTAGGGTACAGGATGTAGTTCGGCATGGTCTAAATCTAAAAAATATGTTCATTTGCCTCTATTCTTTGTATAATATGGGATTCGTTTCGGCATAGCCAAGCCTGAAATATGATTTCCTCTTGTCTCTGCACTCAACTTGTGCTATATTTGTTCGATCCTAACAGCCGATTTACTGTACAATGGAGCCTAAAAAGAAAATATATCCCGAATGGAGCGTCGGGTACACCTCCGACGAAAAAGCTACTCCTCTGAAATTTTTCCCGGCGACCGTTCCCGGAGCCACGCAACTCGATATTGCCCGTGCGATGAAATACGGAGACTATCGACAATCTGACAATTACATGTTATACAAATGGATGGAAGATTGCTATTTCATCTATCGAACTCGGTTTCACTCCCCGGAGATAAGTCGGGAAGAACAGGTGCGATTCGTATCGAAGGGCATCGACTACCGTTTTGAAATAAAGCTGAACGACAAAGTCATCTGGTCGCAAGAGGGAATGTTCACGCCTGTCGATATAGATATCACCGGGGAAATCCAAGACGAAAATACGTTGGAAATAAAAATATGGCCCGTTCCTAAAAAGGAAGGAGCCGAGCAAGACAATCGAATACAAGCCTCCGACTCGGTAAAACCGGCCGTAAGCTATGGGTGGGATTGGCATCCGAGGCTTATTCCATCGGGGATTTGGGACGAAACCTATTTGGAAATAAGTCCCAAAACCATCTTGGACGATACTCTTATAGAATATCGACTCTCCGATAACTATGAAATAGTCGATATACAAGTATCGGCGACGATCTCCTCTCCGGCCGCTACGATATACGAATGGAGGTTATACGACTATAACGGGGACGAGGTTTTACATACCCGTGGTGAGTCGTATGACCACATAATTTTTTCAGAGCGATTGGAAAATCCCCACTTATGGTGGTGTCACGATCAAGGAGTACCCTATCTATATCGTTCGGAAATTACGTTATTTTGTAAAGATTCGGGGGAATTGCTCGACAGGAAAATCCAGACGGTAGGTTTCCGCCGGGTGAGATTAATCATGAACGAAGGGGCTTGGCGAGAACCGTCGGGGTTCCCCAAAGGTCCGAGTGTTGCCCCGGCACAAATCGAATTGAATGGTAGAAAAATTTTTGCAAAAGGTTCTAATTGGGTCAATCCCGAAATTTTCCCGGGCACGATAACCGAAAAACGATATGAAGAGTTACTATCGTTAGCCATTCAAGCCCATTTCAATATGCTGCGTTCATGGGGTGGTGGTATCATCAACAAGGAAGCGTTCTTTGAATTATGCGATCGTATGGGAATACTGGTATGGCAAGAATTCCCTTTGGCATGTAATTGCTATCCCGACACATCTCGCTATCTGAAAGTTCTGGAACAAGAAGCCACTTCGATTATCCGACGATTGCGGAAACATGCATGCTTGGCTATCTGGTGCGGGGGAAACGAGTTATTCAACAACTGGTCGGGTATGACATCGCAATCCTTGCCGTTGAGACTGCTGGACAGCCTATGTCTCCGGCTTGATCCCGAAACTCCGTTTATCCCCACCTCGCCGATGCCGGGAATGGGACACGGACCCTATATGTTTCGATGGGAAGGTGAGGAAATTTATACCTTGATAGAAAAAGCTCATTGCACGGCATACACAGAATTCGGTATACCCGGAGTGTCACCTCGAAGCGTTCTCGAAACCTTCATACCTCGTGAAGAGTTGTTTCCCCCGAAGCCGGGAACGAGTTGGGAATGGCATCATGCATTCGGAGCATGGGAGGCTGATTTAGGGACATGGCTTTGTCCGAACCTGTTGAACGATTATTGGGGAGAAGCCCATTCTCTCGACGAGCTTATTGCCCGCAGCGAATTACTGCAAAGCGAAGGTTATAAGACCATTTATGAAGAAGCCCGACGCCAAAAACCTTATTGTTCGATGGCTTTGAACTGGTGCTTCAATGAACCGTGGCCGACGGCCGCAAACAACTCGATTGTTGCTTATCCGGCCATTCCCAAAAAAGCATTCGAGGCAGTAGCCGACTCCTGTCGTCCCCTATGTGCAAGTGCTCGTCTGTCCAAATTCACATGGTTCGAAGGAGAGTATTTCGAAGCTGAATTATGGATATTGAACGACTGCGTGACAGATAAAGAAAGCCTGAAAGTAACAGCCGAATTATGGGCCGTGGACCAAAAACTATCTTCGTTGCTGTGGGAAACCGGAAAAGTGAAAAGTCAGACAAACATTCGTGGTATAACCCTCCGCCAACAGTTACCGGCAATAGAAACCGACAAGCTTCATTTAAGATTGTCGGTCGAGAACTTCCCGGAATATAATTCGGACTATACGCTGATTTACCGACGCAAAAGTTTCACTGCATTCAGAACTCACGTTATGAATTTAACCGAATGAGAAATGAAAATGCAGAATATTTCGATTTACATGTTGCCGTTCCAAATAGACTGGTCTTACTTATTTACAAGAAACCTGTTTTTCAGCCAATTGCGAACAGGCAAATCATAGAGTTTCAAACAAGCGTGTGCTACACCGACAGACAAGATAAACGTCGATACGGAGACAAATACGTGCGCTCCCATAGATGCATCAGGATTGTGTGTCACCCACGCCATCTGCATATAGGCAAAGGGATAATGGGTAATATAGAGCGGATAGGAGATTTCGCCCAGATAATTGCATACGGCCACACTGTGTTTCCCCTTTACCTCGCTGCCGGCTCCCATCGCCACGATAATGGGGAACAAAAGGAGTATACATGCCGCATCATAGATACCATTTTGCCAAGCATCGGTTTCGCCTCCGATACGAGGCATTACCAAAGCTGCGACGACAAGTAACGAACACCACCAGAAGCCGGCC